>ERZ869929.391-NODE-391-length-28275-cov-4.652091_pt1 | contig 28275 bp, 60 predicted proteins | sample MGYA00579312_ERZ869929 | MGnify/ENA primary metagenome ERZ869929 (study PRJEB32216, sample SAMN09231818) | wastewater metagenome | place: USA: Maryland | collected 2016-08-09 | study: EMG produced TPA metagenomics assembly of the PRJNA472060 data set (Reclaimed... | reverse complement strand
TTCCTTGTTCTGGCGCGGTCCTATGACCCGGCGACGGATCGGGTGGAAGTCACCTGCACGACGGAGACCAATGCGAAACACGCCTGGGCTCTAGGTCTGACGGGAACGGCTCCCGCCAGTCCGACGCTCGGCTATAGCGATCCCCTGACGATCCCCACGCCCAGCGGTTCCAACTGGTCTCTGGCTGCGGGAACGGGGGAAACGCCTTCGGTTGTCGTGACGGGGGCGGTGCCTTCGACGGTGACGGTTTCCAAGATCGTCGCGGAGGTAAAGACCAACGCCGGTTCGACGTGGACGCCGCTTGGGGAATACCCGACCAGCACCACCAAGATCGAGGCGCCCGGCCTTCTGGCATCTACGTCCTATGTGGTTCGCCTGACCTATCGGAGCATGTTCGGCTCGCTCGGGTCGAGCCTGACCCTTGGCCCGGTCACGACGGGCGCGGCGGAAATCAGCGGGCAAGGAACGCTGGCGACGCTCAATCAGGTCAGCCTTGGGGCGAGCGGGCAGGTTGTTCGCGAGGACGGGTCCACAAAGGTCACGGACAGCACAGCGATTACATCCCTTGGAACCGCTGCGGCGATCAGTGGTCAGGGGGCCTTGGCCACGCTGGGGCAAGTCAACTTCGGGGCCAGCGGTCGCGTCTATCGCGACGACGGCACGGCCCGCGTTACAGATAGCCTCGCCATCACATCGCTCGGCACGGCTGCGGCGATCTCTGGACAGGGAGCCCTGGCGACGCTGGGGCAGGTGAACCTCGGCGCAAGTGGCCGGGTCTATCGTGACGACGGCGTCACCCGCCTGACCGATAGCCTTGCGGTTACATCCCTTGGGACTGCGGCTGCAATCTCTGGACAAGGGGCGCTCGCCACCAAGAGCACGGTTGACAGCGCGGAGATTGCGAGCGGCGCGGCGACCCGCGTCTTCAACTACGCCGACGACACATCGTTCAACCCCTCAACGACCCCATCCGGCGCAACGCCAGTGCCGAGCCTTCTTTACGAGGACACCTTCACCACTGGTGCGGGCGAGTGCGTGCTTTGGCTCCAGTGGGAACAAACCTCGGTGTCAGCGGGCAATCAGGCGATCCTCTGGCTCTACGTTGACGATACGTGGGACCACGACGGCGCCAACGTCATTGGCTACACGGACTACTATTCCGGCGCCTCGGCCAATGGTGGGCAGACGGCATCGTTCCAAGTCGGCTCCCTGACCGCCGCGTCGCATACGGTCAGGGTCTACGTCTACAAGACGCTCTCCGGCTCGCTGACGATCTCGCGCGTTCGCGGCACGCTTCTCAACTCGATCAGGTAGACCATGGACAATCCCGTTAGCCTCCGGGCGGCGATTGACGCCGCGTGCCTGAACGGTCCCGAAGAGATCGTCTCGGCTATCCCCGCCTCTGCATCGCCGGTTCCGGTCATCGTCGCGGCCATGGATGCTGTCCACGCGGCCAAGGACACGGCCTCGTCGGAATGGCTGGCCATTGGAGCCGCCTGCGCCGCGATGGTCGCCGAACACGACTGGTTTGGAAAAGGCGCGCACGCCGCGTCGCTGAGCTTCTAGGGAACAACCAATGCTCAAGACCCAACGCTGGGTGCCTGACACGCACCCTGCCTATACGTTTGACTGTGAGTGGGACTATTCGGGCGAGCCGACCTTTGTGCGCTGCTTCAGCGCCACGAAGAACGGCGTCGAGCTTGCCGACCCTGATGCGGTCTACGCGCTGGTTCTCTCCGAAAACCAGACCAAGAACCAGGCCCTCGCCGCGCTGGACGGCCTCGACGTGGAACCGGGGTGGGTGTTCGGCGAGGCGGATGGGGTCATCACCATCACCCTGCCCGGCGCCACGGCGGAACAGATCGCCCAAGCTCAGGCCGCGCTCGCGCAGTTCGGGGAGGCTGTGACCCTTGGCTGAAGCCTCCTTCGCCGGGGCCTCCTATGGCCTGAACGCCAACCCCGGCTCGGTCACATACTACGGCAACTTCGGCAACTCGGCCGGGGCTGCGCTCGGCGCAGACAGCGTTGAGGCGGATGTCGAGCTTGTCCACCGTGGACCGAACGCGACGCTGAAGAACCTGCGCGTCGTCGTCACCACGAACGCGCGCGGTTCAAACTCGTCCGTCACCACGCGGAAGAACAACGCCGACACGGCCCAGGTTGCGACCATCACGGCCAGCACGACCGGCACCTTCTCTGACCTGAGCAACACCGTCTCGGTCACGGCCGGGGACAAGCTGGCTTACAAGCTGGTCATCGGCGGAGCGTCGGGTAACTTCGCCGCGCCGTCGATCACGGTGAACCGCGAAAGCAGCGGACAGGCGGCGACGTTCTGGTCAGCCATCGGCTCGGGCTCGACGACCAACGGCGGCTCTACCCGCTATTGGGGCCTTGCGGGCGCTATCGGCACGCCCGGCGCGACGGAAAGCCAGTTCCAGTCCTACGCCCCGGCTGGGGGAACGCTGTCCAACCTGCGCGCCTATGTGACGGCGGCGCGGGCGACGAACACCACCCTGAAAACCCGCATCAACGGCGCGGACGGGGCGCAGTCGGTTACGCTGACGGCTTCCACGACGGGGGCTTTCGAGGACACCACCAACACCGACAGTATCTCGTCGGGGGCCTTGATCTGTGCGGCGACGGTCACGGGGACCGGCACGGACACCTTGACGATTTCCAACGTCTCGGTGCTTTACACCACGACCACGGCTGGCGTGTCGGCGCTGGGGGCGGGGGCGGCATCAACTACGCTGACCTCCGGCGTAACGGGCTTCTACAGTCCCCTCGGCCATATGCGGGGGTTCACGACGGAGAACCAGGCGCAGCAGATTGCGCCCTTCGCCGGGACCGCCTCGCGGATGGCGGTCATCGTCAGCGCCAACGCCTCCACGGCGACGACGACGATGGTTCTGCGCAAGAACGGGGCCGACACGGCGGTCACGTTTGCCATTGGGTCTTCCGCTACCGGCACCTTCGCGGACACGACCAACAGCGTCTCTGTCTCGACGGGCGACCTGATCTGCATTCAGGGCTCGGGGGCGAACGGAACCGTTACGTTCCGCTCCATGTCCCTGCGCTACCTGGAGGCCACGCCGACCGGAGCGGAGGTCATCGTTCCGCTGTCCTCCCTGACGCTGGCCGGTTACGCCCCGGTCATCCTGACGGGGACCAACGTCGATGTGCCTCTGTCCTCGATTACGTTCTCAGGGCAGACCCCGACCATCGCCACGGGGGCAAACGTCGAGGTCGGTGTCTCCACCATCACCCTGACGGCCTATGCGCCCGGCGTGGGCGAGGTGGTCAACATCATCGTTCCGCTGTCCACGTTGGTCCTGACGGCCAACGCGCCGACGATCTCCACTCCGCCCCTGTCCGCCCTTGCCCGCATCACCCTGACGGGTCGCTTCTCGCTCTGAAAGGTTAACCCATGGCCGTCACTGTCACGCTCTACAACCACACCGCCAAGCTGTTCGCCAACGGCGACGTGGACCTCGCGAACCTGAAGGTCATGCTGCTGAACGCCAGCGGCACCGTCACGGCCTCGCACACGGCGATCTCCTCGATTTCGGCCAACCAGGTGAGCGGAAACGGCTGGACTGCCGGCGGCGTCGCTCTGTCCAGCGTCGCGGTGACGACCACCACCACCAATGACGCAACCCTCGATGCGGCCGACATCACCGTCACCGCTTCGGGGGGAGCCATCGGCCCGGCTGAGAACGCGGTCATCTACGACGCGACCGGCAATTACCCGCTGTTCCACATCGCCTTCGGCGCCGCCAAGTCCGCCGACGCCGGGGCCGATTTCAAGATCACCTGGAACGCCAGCGGGATCGCGACCTGGACCGTTGCCTAGGAGGCGTAGATGGCCGCTGAACGCCAGAACATCGAGTTCCACGCCGGGGATGACAAGCGGCTCGAAGTCACCGTCCGCGATGAGGACGACGCCGTTGTGGACCTGACCGGCATCGAGTCCGCCAAGTGGTCGCTCGCCAAGACCGCCAACTCAACGGCGCTTGTCACCCACACCCTGAACGACAACATCTCCGTCGTCGCGGCCACGTCGGGACGCATCAACATCATCATTGATGCGGCCGACACCGAAGGCCTGCGGGGGGTCTACTACCACGAGGCAGAGATCACCGACGCCTCGGGCAAGACCGGAACCATCCTCTATGGATCGGCCACGATCCTCGGTTCCCTGAACGATCCGGCCTAACCCTCAGCACGAGCGCCACGATGGATACATGGATTGGCTTCGCGGGCCTGTTGCTCGCGGGTGTGGCGCAGCTATGCGGCACGGTGTGGTGGGGCGCGACCATAAGCGCCAAGGTTCGGTCTCTGGAAGAGGGCGCCAAGGATCACGGGTCCGTCCGTGACCTGGTGATCGAACTCCGAACAGACATGAAGAACTTTTCGTCCGCCATCAAGGAGATGGGCGAGGCGATCCGGGAACTGCGCCAACCGGCGCGTCGTCGAGCGGGTGATTAATGGGCCAACAGCCCCTCAGTGAAGAGGCGGCCAAGGCCGCTGTTGACGCCTTCCTGAAAACGGGAAGCATCCTTGGAGCCGCCAAAGAGCTTGGCCTGTCCCGACAGGGTGTCCAGAACCGGCTCGACGCGGCGGCCCGCATGGGGCTTTGCAAGCCACGAGGGGAACCGAACCCCTCCAGGTGGCGACCTTTCGAGAGCGTTGTTCAGGCGCGCAAGGAAGAGTTCCGGCGGGTCAAGGACGCCGGGGACGGGCGCACCATCCACCGGGTAGCGATGGCCGACAACGGGCCTTACTGCCTCATTGCGCTGGGCGATCCCCATCTCGACAGCCCCGGCACTGACTTGGGCCTGTGGGAGCGGTGGATTGAGCCGCTTGATGCCGGCAAGCACATTCACGGCCTCGCGCTCGGCGACTGGCTGGACAACTGGGTCGGCAAGCTCCAGCACATCTGGGGCTCCTCGGAGACCCCCGCGCCGGAGGGCTGGGTTCTGTTTGAGGGCTACCTTGACCAGATCGCCGACCACCTCCTTGCGTCTGTCTCTGGCAATCACGACGACTGGTCCGGTTACACGGACCTGTTGGGTTACATGATGCGGCAACGCGGCGTGCTGCACCGGGCCAACTCTATCCGCGTCGGACTGGCTGGTCCAAATGGGCGGACCATCACCATCGGGATGCGCCACAGGTTCGCCGGGAACTCCCAATGGAACCCCGCGCACGCCGTGATGAAGGCGGCGCAGATGGGCTGGCGCGACACCCTCCTGATCGGGGGAGACAAGCACATCTCCGGCGATGGTCTGGTGCGCTGTCCCGATAGCGGCAAGCTGACGTGGGCGTATCAGGTCGCGGCGTTCAAGGTCATGGACGACTACGGCGACCAGCTAGGGCTGATGGACAAGCACGTCTCCCCGGCGGTGGCGTTCGTCGTCGATCCCCGGCGGGCTGACAATGACCCCCAACTCATCACCGCGTTCCATGAGCCGGACGCGGCGGTCGATTACCTGGGCTTCCTGCGCCGATGAAACCAACCCCCGAAGAGATGTCCGTTCCCGGCTGGGAACAGCGCCGCAACGACGCCTGGTATGCCCGCCGCGACGAGTGGGTGAAGGCGATGGAAGCGGCAGGCTATCGCGTGAAGCTCAGGAAGCTCAACCGCCGGGGCAGGCCGGAACCTGGGTCTCTGGATGCTCTGGAAGAGGACAACGGCTGATGTGGCCCCTGATGCACATCGCCGAGGGCGTCATCTTGGGGGTGGTTGTCTCATGGCTGGTGTGGCGTTCGGGACCGGCTTTGCGCTGGGTGTTGTCGCGGGTTCGGTCGGGTCGGTGGTGGCGCTCGCCGCTCTGGTTCTTGTGACGGCGTGGCTGGCGCCGAAGGTAATGCGGGGGCTGATATGACGGACGACACTCCCGCCGAGCGCGGCTGGTTCTGGCGCCGCTCGTTCACCTTCGCCGCAACGGCGGTGAACCTCGTTCTGGTCGCGCTGATCGTCTGGAAGGTCAGCGACGCCTCGGCGCTCAAGTGGCTGGGTCTCGCCCTGATCGGGTCCAACATCATCCTCGCCGGGCTTTATCTCGCGGGCGCTTCGGTCCTCGACTACGCCAAGCTCGCCGGGGCGTGGAAGGGCGCTAGCCCGTCCGAACAATCGCAGTCAGAAAGGTAATCAATGCCGTTCGCACTCGGCCAGCGGTCGCTTGACCGCCTTAAGGGCGTCCATCCCGATCTCGTTCGCGTGGTGAAGCGGGCCATCGCGGAAAGCGATCTCGACTTCACCGTGCTTGAAGGTCTCCGCACGCTGGAGCGTCAGAAGCAGCTCATGGCGCAAGGCGCGACGCGGACCATGAACAGCCGCCACCTGACGGGCCATGCGGTTGACTTGGCCCCCGTCATCAACGGTGCGGTCTCTTGGGATTGGCCGCTCTATCACCGTCTCGCAAAGGTGGTGAAGGCTGCGGCGGCGAAAGAGGGCGTGGCGCTCACCTGGGGCGGGGACTGGCGATCCTTCAAGGATGGGCCGCATTGGGAGCTTAGCTGGAAGGTCTACCCAAAGTGAACCTGGCCCTCATCCGCTGGGGCGCTATTGCGGTTGGCGTCCTGTTCCTCGCGCTCCTGGTGGTCGGCTTTATCCGAGACCCCTTCGGCTGGCGTAAGGCCAGAGAGACCGCAGAGAAGGTCGCTACAGCGGAAGCCACGGCAGAGGTAGCGCAAGCCGCTGTGAGGGCCGTGGACACCTACCATACGCAGACGGTGGTTATCCGTGAGAAGGTGGAAGACGGGGAAGCCGTAGTCCGTGAGCTACCAGATGCAGAGACGCCGCTGGGGGATGAACGGAGGGCGGCCCTGTGCGCGGGGCTGGAGCGGGTCAGGGGTGAGGCGGTGTGTGAGTGATGTGGCGGTGGATGTCGCGGGCGGGCCTTTCGGCTTGCGCGACCCTGAGGGGCCTAGGAAGCTACACCCACCGCCGGGCCAGATGCGACCATATTCAGCATGACAGATCGGACGAAAAATGCAAGGATTCCAGCATGAAAAGCACCGAGACGATCATCGAGATGTGGGGCGGCCTTGGCATCCGCGAGGGCTGGGACGAAATCGAGGGGCAAGGCGGGCTACGCTAGTCGCCTGCCTGCTGCTAGGCGCCTGCACCACTACCCCCAAGCCTGCCCTGATAATCCCTGACACCCTCCGCAAGCCCTGTGAGCCTGCGTCAGTGGGTAGGCTGGAAACCCAGGGAGATTTAGACGCCCTCGTTATCCGCCAAGAGGGAGCCTTGCAGACCTGTGACAAGGCCAAGGCAGCGGTGATTGAGATCGTGGACGCTCACGGGAAGGCGGCTGAGCCGCGTCGGTGGTGGCCGTTTTAGGGCTAGGCTTTAACCCACATCGGCTCTTGCACCGTCAGCGTGACGCCCGCTCCCGATCTGACGCCGGGCTCAACATAGCGCCATCCGTCGCTGTTCAAGCGCTTTGCTTCTAGCGCTTGCGCCATCACATCTTGCAGCGCTTGGGCCAAGGTAGAAGGCTGCGACAAGTCTGCGTGGAAGCCGTTGTCAAAAAGCCGGTCGTTCGGACCAGTCCACAGCATCTCCTTGTCGGGGCCGGTCCTGTCCGGGCCGCAAGATGCATCGCACGACACGCTGCACTCTGCGACGCTAAACCACCACCCGGGAAGCTGGCGCTTGAACTCGGCGATGGCGGCCTCAAGGTCGGCAGCCGGGGCGGTAATCCAATCACTCATCGGCGCGATCACCCAAACTTTGCCTTTAGCACTTCGTATCGGCGACGCTCTTCAGCCTCTCGATATCGCTTTTCAGTCGCCTGCCGTTCGTGGCGGCGTGCGACCTCTTCGTCGGTCTCTGGCCGGGTATAAGATACAGTGATCGTGGCTTCCGCCAGATCATAGTCATTGCCATTGTCCACCGTAAAGCGGGCCTGTTCTCGATATTCAGCGGGAATATCGTTCAGAATGGCGGTCAGAACCTCAACAGCATTGACCAGTGATGTATCGTTTAGCTCGCCGTCGCTATAGTATCTGGATATGAGAGGGTATTCTGTTATTGTTTTGCGGTCATCCATTCCTCATCTCCTAGTGGTTAGTCCGGGACGGCGCGTCACAACAAAGCAGCGCGCTCATCTCTTCCGCCCTGTATGGGTTAGGCTTCTGCCATCGAATTGAGCGCCGCCTGAAGCGTGGCCAGGCTCTCGATCAGATTGCGGGCGTCTGCGAGGCCATCGGCTCGAACCCGAGCCTCGGCGGCCAGATCAGGCTGCGTGATCTCCAGTCTTGTCGCTTCCTTCTCGGCGTCGCGCTGGGCTTGCCGGATCGCGTCAACCGCGCGCTTAAATCGGGTCATCGGTATTGCTCCCTGCTGTTAAATTGGTTATACATCAATTCATGGCCGATGCAACAAGTGTTATACGAAAAAGACGCGGGCGACCGGCCACGGGTCATAAGCTCGTCGCCCTCCGGTTCACGCCTGACGCGCTGGCCAAGATCGATGCATGGGCGGCTGAAAACGAAATCCCCGACAACCGCTCAGAAGCCATCCGCCGCCTGGTAGAGCTAGGTCTGAACGGTGGGACAATGCCCGCCGGACCCCTTGCGCCGTAACGGGTCGCTTTCGCAGGTGGGACAGCGCAACGCCTGAAAAGGCTTGGCTTTCAGCATCCCCAGTCGGCCTACCACCCACCCCTGCCAGCCCTTGTGCCGTAACGATTTCCGAGCGGTGGGACAGTGCGGTGGGACACTAGGTGTTCCCCATTCGGCCCATTGCGGCCTTTGCCAGGACCTTCTGTCGAGCCGATGCGGTGTAGCGGTCAACCTCCTTTGCGGACTGGTGGCCGGTGATCGCCATGATTTCCCGCTCTGAACACCCCGCCTCGGCAAGCTGCCTCGCGGCGGCCTTTCTCAACCCGTGCGGGGATGACTTCTTCGGAAGCCCGGCGTCTCTGGCGCACTCGCTGAACCAGTTTGAAAAGCCGACCGGGCTCATGGGCTTTCCGTAAGCCGTCTGAAGGAACATCATCTGTCCAGCCGGGATCAGGTCAAGCTCCGCCTGTAGCTCGGGGTGGATCGGGATATCGAGGCTGGCGCCGGTCTTTTGCTGCCGGACGGTGATAATCCCATCCTTGACGTGTTGCCGCCCCATGCGGACAACATCGCTCCTCCGCTGGCCGGTGTAGAGCAACAGCGCCAGGGCCAGACGCGCCCGCGTCCCGCTTGGCCACTTCTCCCTGAACTTGTCGATATCCTCGTCGGTCCACGCCCGGAAGCCGTCTGTCTTGCCTGCGCTGAAAGTCACGACGGCGGCTGGGTTGCTGTTCACCAGCCCGCGCTCGACGCCGTATTGGAACGCCTGCCGTAGCGCCTTGAGGAGGTTCTTTGTCGCGTGCGGGCGGTCGGCTTGCTTGTCGAGGATGTCCTTTATGTGCGTCGGCTTCAGCAGCTTGGCGGGTCCGTCGCCGAAGCGGGTTCGGAAGCGATCCAGAATGCCGCGATAGACGTATTGGGTCCGTGGGTTCAGCTTCCTGAAGTTGTAGCTCTGGTAGTATGCGACGATCAGGGCGGAGAGGGTTCCGGCGGCTGGTGCGTTGCCTGCGGATTGCCTTGACTGGTCCTCCAGCGCGGCGGCGTAGGCTTCCATGAACTCTGCGGAGCCGGGCTGTCCGGGCAGGCGCACCTTTGCCTTGCCGGGTCGGCGGAAATAGAACCGCTCATTCCCGTGCCGGTCAACGTCTCTGGTGACGTATCGCAGGGTTATGGTCGCCACATCATGCACGGGCGATCAGTTGCTCCCAAGGATCGGGCTCGCCCTGGTTCAGATCAACGGACCTGACCTGTTCGCCGAGCAAGACCCGGATGGTTCCATCGGTGCGGATATCCACAACGGCGGGACGTTCACCCCCAGCTTTCACGCCTGCGAGGGCTCTGGCTACGTCGGCCTGTGTGAAGCGGGCTGGCTTGGTCATGGGTAGAAACCGAGTGCGGTTCTGGCCTTCGCTTCGGCTTCCACGGCTTGCGTGTAGGCGTGCAGCACGGTCGTGTGCTCGATAGCGTTCGGCTGGGTCATCATGGCCAGCGCCGATTGCGCCGCCTTGAGCGCGTCGAACAGAACGGCGTGCGAGGTTAGAACCGCGTCGATGTCGGCGGCTATACCGCGAAAGTCCGACGCTTTCTTGGGGGCCGCCCCGGCTGCGAGATACCTCATGTCGTCGGCCAGCCGGTGCAGCGGGTTCGTGGGGTCGTTGGTCGGGTGTTTGTTCATGTGATCGGCTCGTCGATTGGCTGGATCAGGCCCTCGTCCATCGCGCAGTAGATGCAGACCGGGCGGCGGGTTCCTGCCCACCGAGGGACCGCTACGTCTCGGCGGCAGGTGTCGCACTGCCCACCGCGCGGGGACTCTGGAAGCCCGAGAAGGTCGCGCAGGTGCCACGCCCAGCAGACGACAGGCTCGGGTGCGACGATGCGGAGGGCTGGCTTGGTCATTGGGGAGGCTCGGGGAGGGGCATCCAGTGGGTGATGGTCGGCTCGGTCATTCCGCCCCAGCCAATATCGCCAAGATCGCGCCACTCTCCGAAAAGCCAGAGGCCCGCCCCGACATGGCCTTCTCCGGTCAGCAAGAGCCAAGTCCCGTCCCTAGGAGCCGTCTCTATCGGTTGCCAGTCGCTCATGTTCTGTTCCTTGGTCATTGGCCTGAAGGGGTTGAGGTGGCGTCCTGCTTCTCCGGCCCTCTCCGAGCGTTCATCATGGCGTCGGCGAGTGCGTAAGATGCCTCCGCAATAACGCTCCACGACGTTTGGCCTGATACGCCCCGAAGGTATCCGATGAGGGCCGGCATAGCGGCGAGCGCGAAGCTGTCGCGAATTGAGACCTCTACCAGTTCACGGGGGTTGGTCATTTAGGGTTCCTCCCGGGACTCTTCACTGTCGGCCACCGTTGGACGCGAAGACGCGCCATCACGGGCGGCCAGCCACGTCTCGAAAGGGGTCCAGAACGGATGCTCCTCGTCGGCCAGCGGCATGTTGTTGACCGGCTCGCCCCACTCGTCTGTGAGCAACGGTCCCCATCTGTCGGAGAATGTGAAGTGCATGTATCTCCGCCCGACGCGGACGCGGTGCACATCGCGCTTCGCGAGGTGATTGCGAAAGGCGTTCCCGTGGTCAGGCACCGGGCAGGCCCTCGACCATGTGCCGGACCATCGCCGTGGCTTGGTCGGCGCTGAACAGGTTGGTGCCCACGGGTTGGTGTCGCATCGGCGGCTTGCCCTGCGAGGCCATGAACTCGACGTTGAACTCGGGCACAAAGCTGATGCCCGCGTCGGGTCGGAAGTTCTCGGGCAGCTTCCACGACAGGAAGCGGTCCACCATGTGCTTGATCTGTGCGTCAGTCATAGGTCGGCTCCGTCGCTCAGTGCGGCAAGGGTCAGGGTTCCCTTGCCGGAGGTGGTCGGGGATGACGCCCCTGGGATGCCCCTATCCACCGGGACTATGCGGTGATCACTCATGGGTTCCTCCGAGGGCTGCGGCGTTGCCTCGGCACATCCACCACCAGAAGCCGCGCAGATTTCCCGCCAAGAACGTCCACTCGGCGTCGTCCACGTTCGGGCAGGTTGGTCGCAGCGCGTTGAGGTAGTCATCGACGACGGACGCTGTGGCGGGCTCTAGCATCGACGCAGGATCGTGATCCCAGGCCGACCTTATCGCCTTCACGTGCCGGCTCACGCTTGCTCCGCTAAGGCCCAGACGATCACCGATCTCCACGTTGGTGATGCCGGGCCGAGACAGCAGTAGCCGCAATACTGCAAGGCGATGCGCCGCCCCGATTTCAGCGCCCCTCCAACCGGCAGGCCGCCCCATCACTCCCCCTCCCCGAACAGAGCGAGGATGGCGTCGGCGAGAACCCCGGCCAGCCAGTCCTGCTGTTCGTCCATGACCTCGGCCATGAAGGCGGGGTTGAGCTTGATCGTCTCGACCACGGCTTGCCGATCAACAGCGGGGGCGGCTGAGAGCATGGCGGCGTAGCGGCGCTTCTCGCGGTCGATACGCTGCTCGGTTTCGGCTCGGTGGGTTGGGCCGCTTTCTGGGTGGCGCAGGTGTTCGCGGTAGGTGGCTGGCCAGTCGATCGCCAACGCCCGCCTCAGCATCTCCTCTGTCGGCTCCACCGGGACTATGCGGTAATCAGTCATGGGTTCCTCCGGGGGTGCTGCTGAATTGGAACGGACGGTGTTTGCAGTTCTTGAGGCAAGTGAACGCGGCGGCGTAATCGCATTCACAGCCGTCTTCCCGGCGCCTCGCCTCGTCCGCCTCATGCCGTAGCGTGTCCCAGAAGATTTCGAGCATGTTGCAGAAGTAGGGATCGGCTTTCTCTGCCTCGTCCCAAAGTCTTTCACTGATCGGCGCCCCCGGCGTTCCATCGCGCTTGAGCCAACGGATTTCCTCAACCTCTTCCCAATATTCACCTGGTCCATTCGGCGTATCGGCGTCACGACCGGCGGTGACTATAATCCAGACGGGCAGGCACCCCTTGAGAACTGATGGACCAGCGGGCATCACTCCCCCTCCTCGGTATTGGGTGCAGAGAGGGCTTGTCGGGGCGGGTGGATTTCGTCCAGCGCGGGGGCGTATTTTCTGAGATCACAGTCCTCCACGAAACTGTTGCATACGCTGCCGTCGCGGTCTCGATATGTGATCGTCAGAATTGCCCCCCTCATCCTCTCTACGTCTGAGAGAAGGGAGCGGAGGTCTTGGGCGAAAGCGTCGCGGCGAGCTTCCTCTGTTGGGTTGCCGCCGTAGACGTAGGACAGAATATTGACGTCTGGGTCGTGCAGACGGGCGACCGTTTCCATCGCCTCCAGTCGTTCGATATAGTCGCTCACGACTGCTCCTCCTGGTGTTCCAGCGCGTCAGTCATTGGCTTTTCCTTGTTGTGACGAGCCGTCATTTCGGGAACTCACAGAGGCTCGGGCCTTGTCCAATGCCTCTTGGAAGCGGCGCTCGACCTCTTCCGGTCCTAGCAGGCGGTCGCGCTCTTGCCGCGTCCGCCAGAGCGCCAGAACCGTAATCTCCATGCTCTGCGCCCAGTGATCGGGCTCATAGCCTTCGTCGATCATAAAGCGCCGAACAGGGCTGCTCGGATCGCGCAGCCATTCAGCAATCAGTTTGACATGCCGCGAGCATCCGTCCGTGTTTTGCGGGAAGTGCTTGTCGTAAACCCGCGACCAGTTCGGCGGTTTGCCGTAGGCTGGGTCACGCGCATACGCCTTGCGCTCTTGGGTCGGGGACGGCGCGTCACCCATGATCTTCTCCTTCACGCAGGCGCTCCATTCATCGAGGCACACTCATCACACAGCCCAGGTTCAGCCACCGGCTCCGAGCAATCCGGGCATATGCTGTCAGGCTCTCCGTCGTCGCGAAGGCCGAGGCAGTCGTCGAAGGTCGGGCGTTTCCACCACTTGCGGTGACGGTCGGCGTCTGCTGCATCGGCGGCGTCGGTAGGGGTCCAGTCTCGGGTCATGCGGCTTCTCCACACCAGAGGCCGCACTCGGCGTCGTGTTCTTCGTCGGGAAGATCGTCGAACAGGTGCGGCTGTTGATCGACCTCGCGCTGGAGGTCGGCGTAGCTGTATTCGGTGACGAAGCGTGCGCCGGCCGAAGTCGCGCGCTTGCTGGTGACGGTCTGCTCCTGAGCGGACCACCATTCGGAGGCTCCCGGTCGCTCGCGCATGATGGCCTTGAGCGAACCGCGCCCCTTGAGGAAGCACAAATCGCAGTTGCCTTCATAGTGCTTGAGGCCCAGGTCGAAGGGCTGTTCGCGCCAGAAGGCGGCGACGTCCCGAACCGTGATCCGCCCTTTCGACAGGGGCATCACCGTGGTCCACCGCTCTTTGCCGGTGTGGTTGCGGTCGATGGCCTTGAGAACTCGGTGGCCCTCGTCGTAGAGAAGCCCGACGACGTTCGACCATTTCTTCCAGCCGAGCGAGAGGCAGAAGTCGCGCATCACGCGGACCTTGGCCTCCAGCGTGCAGAAGCGCGTCACGGCGTTGGGCAGGTAGCCCTTTTTGCCGATCAGAGCGGCCAGCGGTTCGCCGTTGCGGGAGGCGGCGTCAAAGCTCACCGGCTCAAAGCACGGCTTGGCGTCACGCCACTCCAGCCAGTGGACGTAGACCCCCCAGCGGCTCCCGCACTCGTTGACGAAGCGCAGGGTTTCCTCGCGCTCCTTGCCGGTGTTGGCGAAGGCGACGACCACGTCCTCGGGAAGCGCGCCGCCGTGAGCCTGAAGGATGCGCCACAGCATATAGGCGCTGGTCCGGCCGCCGCTAAACGAGATCAGCGCCGGGCCGGTGATGAGGAACGGGTCAGCGGGGATGGTGTCGGTCACAGCTTCCCCCTGTCAGCGAGGGCGGCGAGAACGGCGTCGGCTTTGGCGAGCGACTGGCGGACTTCTCGCTCGATCGTTTCGCGCATGGCCTCTACGCCCCAATATTCCGCGTATGCACCGCCTTGCCGGTCGCGTTCCTGCGCCCGCTGAAGCATTCGGTCGTGGTTCGTCCATCCAGCCGGATCAATGATCCTCGCCACCACCTCCCGTTCGCTCATCCCCGCCCTTTCCCGGCGGCGGTTGTCTGTCGTGCTGGTCATGCGGCTTCCTCGAAATGCTCGACGGTCACGCCAGCGCGGGCGCACCATGCAAGGATGAAGGTCAGGAGGTCGGCGAACTCGGCCTTGGTCAGCTTCGCCGAGCGGTAGCCCATCGGGAAAAGCCCATCGCCATCAAGCGTCGGGATAAACGTCGTGGTGATTTCGCAACCCCACGCCTGCATAAACACGACCTTCCACAGCTCGGGCGTCATCTTCACGCCGTTGTGGGTCGGACGCTGGCGCTGGATTTGCGCGAGCAATCCCCACAGGGCGCTGTTCTGCGGGTCAGACCGCTTCGCCTCGCGGAACTCGATCACCGTCCCGTGCGGCGCGGTCCTGCACCATTGGGCGGCGGTCTCGCGGTTGGCCGGGCGGTCGAGGATGATGGGGCGGGAGCGGTTCACGGACGGTAATCTCCGTTCCCGGAAACGCGCCCAGGATCGCTCGGCAGAACTCCCGCGCCGCCTTGACCTCCGGTGTGTCGGGTAGCCTCACGGGTCACGCTGCGGCCTCGTAGACTTCCCGCAGGCGTTCCACCTTGGCGTCGATCTCGGCGATGAACGCGGCGACCTCGGCTTCAAGGTCCAGGATCATCGAGGCGTCCCGATCAACCCGCTGGGTGAACATCTGCATGGACGGCGGAAGGCGCGGGTCGAAGCTCACGAAGTCACACCACGCCCGGCCGGTGCAGGCCATCTGCCACTGCATCTGCGTCACGTATTTGGCCGGGACGGTCTGACCGAGGAGCGTGTCCAGATGCGTCGCCGTGTTCGGGCACTTGATCTCCACCAGCCCCACGTCGGCGACCAGCCCGTCAGGAGACGCGCCGCTCATGGCGATCTCCGGGTGATCGACGAAGCCGACCTCCTCCACGTCCACGTCGAAGCGGAAGCAGTAGGCGGCGCGGGCGTGGGGCTCCTGGTCGGTTCCCCACTGCATGGCGGCGTTGGTGAAGCTGGGCGCCGTCGTCTGCGTCAGGCGCTCGGCGATCAGCTCGGCGGCGTAGTTGGCGCGCGAGGCGCCGTAGCCGGTCTTGGTCTTGGCGATCACGTCAGCGACGCGGGAGGCCGTGACCTTGCCGCATCGGGCGGCGAACCATTCGGGGCTTCCTTGGACGATCACGCGCGGCGCTCCTTCGCCTTGAGCGCGGCCACGGCCTCGCCGAAGCGGCTGTCCGGCAGGTCCGAAAGCTGCTCGACCCGGAGGTGCTTGCAGAACCGCGCCACGTCGGAGCCGGTCGCCTCGATAAGCTCGCGAAGCTCCATCAGGTGTTCGTTCGTGATCGGCTCGCCAGCGCCGCCCGCCTTGCCGTCGTCATCGTCCGAGGCGGCGAGACCCAGTGCCTGAGTCAGCGTGTAGCGTTGCAGATAGGTCAGCGTTGAGCCGATGGCCTGAATGGCGTTCTTGCTGCCCGAGGCGTCAGGAGGGCCAGCCAGGGTGTTCGTCTCGCTGTGGCCGTTCTTGTGCGACAGGATGCACGTCACCTTGATCCGCTCGTCCTGTTCAGTGCGGAACCGATAGGACAGGCCGAACTTGGCGAGGACGGGATCGACCTCGCGGGCGTAGGCGGCGAAGTCGGCGTATTTCTTGCTGTTGTGGCCGGTCTTGTTCCGGGTGACAGGCTTGATCTCGGCCTTGGCGGACGCGATGGCCTCGTCGAAGTCCTTGCGGGCCTGATTGGCCTCCCAGCGTTCGTGCAGGTCCATCAGCTTCGACACCACGTCGAGGCCCGCGCCGGACTGGACGGCTTGCTGGACCATATCCATCGGCGTGAGGGCGCGGTTCGGCTCCGGGCGCTCAACGAGTTGCGCAACAGCGTTCACGGTCTTCTCCTGGTGTTGAATGTCGGTCACGCTGTCACCTGCGCGGACCAGACGCGGCGGCGCTTGCCGTCAGGGCTGATGCGTTCGACGACGACTTCCGGCGGGTAGTCGGGATGCTGGAGCCTGCGCCAGTGCCAGAGGGCGAGCTTCTTGGCCCGGTCCAGTGCGTCCACGGTGTCGATCACGACACGGGTGCGGGGGATGATGACGGCGTAGCGGGTCATTGGGCGCGGTCCCGCGCGGCAATCTTTGACGCGATCCATGCGTCGATCTCGGTCTCCACGAAGGCGATTGCCTGCCCGCCGATCTTGACCGGCCTAGGGAACTTCCCGCTGGCCACGTCCTCGTAGATGCGGGATCGGGTGCGGCCGGTCCGGGCTGTGACCTCGCGAATGCGCAGAAGGCGCGGCGCGTTCATCATTCAATCTCCATTTCAGGAAGCGCAGGCTCGCCACGCACGGGCGGCCTTGATTGCTGCTGTCAGTTCTTCGGCCATCAGGCGGCCTCGGCGACCGGAAGCCCTGCGCTCTGAAGACGCTCAACAAGCTCATTGGTGGCGGGCAGGTTCGCGGTAGCCTGCGTGTCTTGCGGCGCGTATTTGGCCAGCTCCGGGAACCGTTCGACGAATTGCTTGCGCGTAGAGCAGCCCGCGAGATTGACCCGCAGCGCGGCCATCAGCGCCTTCCGGTTTTCGCGCTGTTCGTCGTGAGCCTGGTGAGCAGCCGCCCACACCTCGTCACCTTCGATGGCCGCTTCACGGGCCTTGCGGCTTTCATAGTCATTGAGGCCGGGAAGCTTGTAGGCGACGCAGCAGACGAATGTTGCGCCGGTCTCGATCCAGTGCCTGTTGGGGCCGTTGTAAACAGCGAGCACGTCGGCGGGCAGAAGCGAAACGGCGATTTCCATCGCTCGCTTCCGCATGACATCCTCGTGGGCGACCACGGGGATGTCGGCCATGATGTCGCGGATGATCCGGTCACGGATGTCGTTGGTCAGTCGCATTGGTCAGGCTCCCATGCACCGGCGCCACTCGCGCGCGGCAGCGATTGCGGTTTGAAGTTCTTGAGTCATCGAGATCGCGCCGCAGGGACCACCGCCGGTCATCCGGGTTCGGGTCCATTCCTCAACCACCAGGGCGAGGACGGCTTCGGCTTGCTCGATGGTCAGCCACAGGTGGCTCGGATAGGTGCGCCAAAGCACCTCGCCGGTCAGGGCTTCGAAAGAGGGTCGGGAGACGGCATCGCCGCCTCCCTGCCGCACGAGGGGGCCACCCTTTGCCGCTTGCTGGGCGGCGTAGGGGTCGCGCGGGGTCCCGGGGGTCATTGGGCGGTCTCCCCGGTGGATTGTTGGGGTGACGGGCCGCCCTTGCGCGCGCTCACATCGGCAGCGGCCAGAGCAGCGGCTTTGCGGAGAGCGGCGACGGCATCCGATTGCGCACATTCGGGGTCGTCGTTGAAGTCGGGGACGCTTTCGCCAACGACTTCGCACAGGATGTCGAGCGCTGATCGGAACAAGGCCTGTGTGGCCCTATCGGCATCCCAGCCGCGCCGGGAAGTCGCCTCCAATGCTCCGACCATGCACCAGCACGTGGCCATTGGATCGGTGCCCCACATCAGCTCCTTGCCTTCAGCATCGCGGGCCTCGGTGCCACGGGTCCACCGGCCTTCGGGCTCAATGAGATCAGCAGCAGCGTTCAGAACATCCGCAGGCGTCAGGTGTTCTTGGGTAGGGAACGGCGCGTCACCACTCATTGGCTCAGGCTCCAAATCCAGAAACTCACCACCAGCGACAGGACAGAGACGACCAGTCCGCCGTTCAGGGCATTGCGGAGGAGGAAGGAGAGGGCGGGGTTCACAGCGTCCCCCATTCGCGAACGGGGTTGACCGGCGCTTCAAGGTCGGCCGCGCAGTCACAGCAGACGCGCTCGCCGTAGTCGTCCAGAAGGTCCAGGTCGAAGTCGTGGCGGCTGGTGAACCAGCGCAGGCACTCCTCGCACTGGTGCGCGTCGCTTTCGCGCGCCGCCTCGTCAAAGTCGGCCAGCGGGTAGTCGTTCAGGTAGTCGGCGATAAACGCCTGAGCCGCCGGGTCTTGCGGATCGAGAAGCATCTGTGTTCCCCGTGTCTATGGGAAACACGCTACACATTGTATCGCGTTCGAGCAAGCGGAAAAATACACACTGTATCTCTCAGCGGCGCACAATCGCCTTGGCAAGGGGGGCTTCAGATGGGTTTGTTGATCGGCAGCTTGGTGTTTACGGCGCTAGCTGCGGCGCTTTGGGCGGGCGCATTCAAGCGAATGGCCAATCCGGTTGATCGGCTGCTAGCCACACACGGAGCGGCCTTTGCGTCGGTGCTTTTGCTCGCCTCGCTGGGCAATCTGGACGGGCGGCCTATGGGCAGCCTTCTGCAATCAGCCGTCGAGGTTGGGACACCATACCTGGCGGCGCAGATGTTGTGGTTGGCTGTTGGCGTTGTCCGCCAGCGCTGGGCTAGGCGCGCTTAGCGTAGGCGTCTAGGACGGCCCACATAGCAGCCAGTGCGTCTTCGCGCTTTTCTTCTGGCAGCTCCTCGATCTTCTGCTCTACACGCTCGCCGAGGTCGCCTCGCGTAGGTGGCGCATAGGGCTCGCCGTCTCCCGCCACAAGCCAAGTCCAACTGACCTTGAACTTCCGAGCCAATTGTTGCGAAACGGGCAGGGGCGGGCGCCGGGCTTCTGGACCATCGCGCCTTTCATAGGTGCGATAGGTAACGGGCTTCATGCCGAGGCTGTGCGCGGCGTCCACGCCACGCTCGAACCCAGCGCGCATCCGTGCCCAGCGCAGACGCTCACCGTAGTCCCGCAGCTCTCGCCAAGACTCGTCCATGTCACAAAGGGTATCGTTCGGGCCGATACCCCGTGTGTTTTCGTGCTTGCCCCACCACGATACAGACTGTATCGTCGGGCCTATGTCGAATGCGGTCTCAGAATTCATCGCGCAGCGCGGCGGAACGGCCGTTCTCGCTGATCGGCTGAACGTCAAGCCTGTGACGATCCGGGCGTGGCGCCAACGCGGCATTCCGCGCGAGCGTTGGCCCGACCTGATCGAGCTTTTCCCCGGCACCACGCTCGATGAGCTGAAGCGCGTCGAGGCGGCCTAGATGAGCCGGGGGGCTGAACATGACGGGCGGGCCTCCATTCCCGCGCCTTCGCGCTACGAACGGAATCCTACCGTTATTCGGCGCGTCCCCGAAACGGGTAACAACCCCGAGGCGACGAGCATTCCCCAATCTGGCGACCTCCCCCCCATCGCCAGCGGGGCGGGCCTGCGTGATGCGGATCGCCCCAACCCCCTCCAAGCGGAGACCCTGAAACTCCCCCGGCCCGTCGAGCGGTCGGGGGCTTTTTCTGAGCGTCTTCGCCGAGCCAAGCGGCTCCTGTCGATGGGCTACCCGCTGCAAATGGTCGCCGACCATGCGGGCCTGTCGCGGGCCGAACTCGACCTTGCCCTCTGGAACAATCTGCCGGAGCCCCGCTGATGTGGCCCTTCAAACGCAAGCCCGATCCGCTGAAGCAAGCGCAGGCTGAGTGGCTGACCGCCCAAGCCGCGCTGAACGGCGCCAAGGCCCGTCGCGACACCCGCGATGAACACGCCGCCCAGGTGCGCCTCAACGCCGCCATGACCCGTCTGCTGATCGTTGAGCGCCAGTGCGGGGGCGCCCGGTGAAGTCCTCCGTCGAAGCTGTGCTGATCCGTGGAACTCGCACGCAGGACGGCAACTGGCTGGCCGTCTGCACTGTGGGCGGGAAGCAGCACGCGATATCCCTGCCAAGCACGTTCGCCTTCCGTGAGGGGCGGCGCATCCGCGTCATCGTCGAGCGCGAAGGCCGGGCGGTGCTGGCATGAGCATCCACGACTATCGCGAGAAGATCGCCGCCAAGCGCATTGCATTTGTGCCGCGCGGTCTGGCCGATATTCCGGCCCTCTCGCCCGCACTGAAAGATCATCAGCGCCACGCGGTCGAGTTCGCGTTGCGCGCCGGGTGCGCCGCCCTGTTCCTCGATACGGGGCTGGGCAAGACACTGTGTGCGCTGGAATGGGGGCGCGTCGTCGTCGAGCACACGGGTCTCCCTGTGCTGATGCTGGCGCCGCTGGCCGTTGCTGCCCAGCACGAGCGGGAAGCCGCCAAGTTTGGCATCGACGCGAAGGCGGTGCGCGAGCCGCACGAGATCGATGGGCCGCGCGTCTACATCACCAACTATGACCGGCTGGCCAAGTTCGACACCGACGCCTTTGCCGGGGTGATCCTGGACGAAAGCAGCATCATCAAGAGTTTCCACGGCGCCACCACCAAGGCCCTGATCGCCGCCTTCAAGCGCACGCCGTTCCGCCTCTGCTGCACCGCGACGCCCGCTCCGAATGACCACGCCGAGCTTGGCCAGCACGCCGAGTTTCTCGGGGTTATGTCGCAGACCGGGATGCTTACCCGCTGGTTCATCCACGACAGCGCCGACACCGGCACGTGGCGGATGAAAGGCCATGCTGTGCAGGACTTCTGGAATTGGGTGGCGAGCTGGGCGCGCTGCGTCTCCAAGCCGTCCGACCTGGGGTTCAGTGATGAGGGCTATGAGCTTCTCCCGCTGAACCTGAAGCGTCACATCGTCGAGGCCGACCGATCGCTCGACGCGGGGGCCGAAAAGGACGGGCAGGCCCGGCTGTTCCGCATGCCGGACACGTCGGCGACCTCGATCCACCGCGAGAAGCGGATGACGACGGACGCACGGGCCGATGTGATCGCTGCACTGGTCGCCGCCGAGCCCGATGAGGCGTGGGTCGTCTGGTGCGACACCGACTACGAGGCAGACGCGCTGGCCGACCGCATCCCCGGCGCCGTGGAAGTCCGCGGCTCGATGAGCGCCGAGGTCAAGGAGGCGAACCTTACCGCGTTCTCGACCGGGCAGGCGCGGGTCATCATCACCAAGCCGAGTATCGCCGGGTTCGGCCTCAACTGGCAGCACGCCGCCCGAATGGCGTTTGTCGGGCTCTCGTTCTCATACGAGAGCTTCTATCAGGCCGTCCGCCGCTGCTGGCGCTTCGGGCAGTCGCGCCCGGTCGATGTTCACGTCGCCTGCGCAGACACCGAGGAAAGCATCTGGCAGATCGTCAGCCGCAAGGCGGGCGACCACGACGCCATGAAGGTCGAGATGACCGCCGCGATGGCCAGGGCCGCACGCATCGTCCCCGAACAAGCCCCTTACCAGCCAGCCAAGCCGCTGGCGCTCCCGACATGGATTGCAGCATGACGCACGTTCTCGACAGCCACTCCGGCGAGCGGTTTACGGTCTACAACGCCGACTGCGTGGAGTTTGCTGCGCAGCTTCCCGACAACTGCATCGACTTCTCCGTCTACTCGCCGCCGTTCGCGCATCTGTTCGTCTATAGCGACAGCGAGCGGGACATGGGCAACGTCAAGGACGAGGCCGAGTTCAAAGACCTGTATCGCCACCTCGTGCGGGAGAAGTTCCGGGCGACGAAGCCGGGCAGGCTGACGGCGGTTCACTGTTCGGACATTCCGCGCACCAAGGCGATGCACGGCGCCGTCGGGCTCTACGACTTCCCGGCGGACATTCGCGAGGTCCACGAGGCCGAGGGCTGGACCTACCACAGCCGCGTCACGATCTGGAAAGATCCCGTTGTCGAGATGACCCGAACCAAGGCGCTGGGCCTGCTCTACAAGCAACTCTGCACCGACAGCACGCGCTCGCGCGTTGGGATGCCGGACTATCTCCTCGTGTTCCGGAAGACGCCGGAGGACGAGAGCAAAGCCGAAAAGGTCGGGCAGGACAGCAGGCTCTTTCCCGTCACCCAGTGGCAGCAATGGGCCTCGCCCGTCTGGATGGATATCCAGCAGACGAACGTCCTGAATGTGAAGGTCGCCCGCGAGGACAAGGACGAACGCCACCTCTGCCCGCTGCAACTCGACCTGATCGAGCGCGCGATCCGTCTCTGGTCCAATCCAGGCGATACCGTGTTCTCGCCCTTCACCGGCATCGGATCGGAAGGATGGGGCGCGCTCAAGGCGGGGCGCCGGTTTATCGGGACCGAGCTGAAACCGGCTTACTACCGGCAGGCGGTAAAGAACCTCATGGAGATGGAGGCGCAGTCCAGCGCGGGCTCGCTGCTGGATTTGGCAGGCGTCGCATGAGGCCCGTTATGGACGGCGAGTTTCAGGTGACGTGCGACGCCTGCGGCGAAGGGCTCACCTGGGAAGGCAAGGGCAAGAAAGCCTACCAGCGTTGCGGCTGTGAGCGTGCGCCTTCCTATGTGCCGGAAGCCCGCCGCGGCCGGAAGAAGTGCAGCGCGAAGGGCGCCAAGGCCAAGGGCAACGGCGAGGAACGCAACGTCGTCAAGGCGTTCGAGCAGATCGGCTGGTCTGCCTATCGCACCGCCGGTTCCGGGGCTCACGGCTCGCGGAACAATGAGCAGGCTTTCGCGACGGACGTGCGGGTCAAGCGCGGGGATATGGTCCTGCGCATCGAGAGCAAGCGCCATGCCTCCATCGGGGGCGTCAAGACCCTGAACAAGCTCCGCGACAACAGCGAAATCCTCTGGCTCCGGCAGGATTTTGAAGAGGCGTTCGTGTTCATGCCTGCCTCGGTTTTCCTCCAGATCGCGGGGGAAAAATGAGAAAGACCACCATCTGGTTGCCGGAGAGGGTCGCCGAACTCCGGGGACTGATCGAGGCCGGCGTCTCTACCCGCAAGGCCGGGCAGATGATGGGCGGCTTCAGCGCCGGGTCCGTCGTCTCGGCCTGCAATCGCTTCGCCATCGTCATCCCGAGCAAGGACTGGCCGAAGGAGCAGGAGCAGCAGCTTAAGGCGCTCATTGACCAGGGCCTTGCGCAGCGGGAGTGCGCGAAGCTGATGGGCCTCACTCAAGGCGCCGTCGCCGCCAAGGCGAAACGCATGGGCTGGCGCTTCAACAGCATCCAGCTAAAGCCGAAGCCGCCAAAGCCTCCCAAGACCGCCAAGCCTCGCTACAGGGGTATGTCGCTTGCTCCGATGAACGGCGGCGGCGATCCCCACCGCGAGCCCCCCACGCCGATCAGGCGCGACACGGTGCAATGCTCGCCCCGCCATTGGGAGAGCCGCGTCTTCGGAGAGTGTGCCTTCCCGGTGTCGGGAAATGGGGCCGACACGCTGTCGTGCTGCAACCCGACAAGCGGAACCTACTGCAAGGCGCACCAGGCGGTGATGTTCATCAAGCCCGAGAAGGACGCCAAGGCCCTCTGGCGCTCGCTGAGGTGGGCGGCATGACCTTTACTTACACCTTCGCCCTCGGCTGGCGCTGGCCAATGCCGGTCCCCAAGCTCACCCCGACGCAGATCGTCGCCCAGGTGGCCGAAAAGCACGGCCTGTCGATCGGCGACCTTCGCGGGAGGAGCCGCAAGCCCCGCATCGCATGGGCGCGTCAGGAGGCCATGTCCCGTCTCTACAAGGAGACTGCGTGGTCGCTGCCGCACATTGGCCAGTATCTCGGCGGGCGGGATCATACGACCGTTCTCTTTGGCATCCGCTCTTACGAAGCACGGGTGCGGGGAGACGAGGTTTCCCATTGGGCGGCTGTCAGGGACAGCAGGCGCAAGGAAGCTCTGGATCGCCGCCTCGCGCACGCCGCCGAACAGCGCGGTGAGAGGGTCGCTGCATGACCGCACCGCCGTATATGCCTCTCTACGTCGGCGACTACCTGGCCGACACCACCCATCTCGACGGCGTGGCCAGCGGCGCCTACCTGCACCTCCTCATGGCCATGTGGCGGGCTGGCGGAAAGCTCCCGGCCAATGACGACAAGCTGCGCCGCCTGACGAAGCTGACGCCCGCTCAATGGGAGCGCGTCCGGGATCAGGTGATGGAGTTTTTCAGCCGTCGTGGAGGCTCGCTGACGCACAAGCGACTGTCGAAGGAACTGGCCAAGTATCACGACAAGTCCGTTCGCCTTTCAGAGGCCGGAAAACGCGGTCAGTCGGAAAAGCGCAAGAAAGACAAGCCACTAGGGGTAAGCCAGGCTGAAGCCACCCTTAAGCAACCAGAACCAGAACCAGAGGATAGGATAGAAGGGCTACTACATAGCCCTTCTCCTATCCTCTCGGGCGCAGGCGCCGCCGCGCGCCATGAAGGCGCGACGGACGCCTTGCGCTTGGTGGTTTTGGACAAGCCGCCAATCGAGGAGCGCAAACGGCAGGCTCAGGAAGCCATTGCCTCGCTGCGCTCGGGAACCCTTCGGAGGATTGGTTAATGCCGGATGAAGCGGGGTGTTGCGCGGCCGTGCGAAGCAGTTCACCATACGTTCCGGTTTCCCGTGGCCAGTATCGCGGGCTCCCGATGGTCCGGTCGGTAAACGGCGGCGGCGCGGGTGGAGTGGCTACCGTGGGAGCGGCCAAAGCCGAAGGGGAGTCCGCAAGGCAAAGCCCCGGCCGCCAGCGTGACGCAACGCTGGAAGCAGTTGCCAACCTCGCCGCGCGTCGGCAGGCGAGGGTCCAAAGCGAGGGGCTGGCTCCGAGGGTCATGCCAACATCGCCGAGGGCTAGGACCGTCCCGAGCAGGCGCAAGCCACTCGGGAGGTGTCCTATGTCCTTAGCTCAGGGCTTCACCAAGGGTCATTCAGGGTTAGAGGATAAGCTCTACAGCGTCGCTCTACAGCCGAGCGGTCGGGTCAAAACCCTCAGTGGCGCACCTCATTTCCATGTCGGGCCGGTTTTTGGCCGCGATCTTGGCCTCCCGAAAAATTTTGGCGCGCTCCAGGCGAGGTCCGCATGACCCCCGTCCTCGTTACGCGCATGGCCGAAGACCTTGACGGCTCTGTCGGTGTTCAGACCGACCCGGCGTTTTCGCTGGAGTTCTACCGGCGGGTTTCGAGCGAGGACGCAAGCTCAAGGCAGCTTCGGACGCTTGTGGAGATGGCCAGCAGGCGAGCCGACCCTTGGGCGTGGATACAGGATCAGGCCGCGCAGATCGTGAGGGTGAGATGAGCCGCCGCAAGTCCAGAGCGCAGACCCCCGAACAGCAGGCCGAGGAGCGCCGGCAGATCGCCATCCGCAAGCGCGATGTCGAGGAGCTTAAATCACGCGGTCTGGACGTGAGGCACGATGCGAAGTTCAACATCATCGTCGCCCAAAGGCTCGACGTGTTCTCGCTGCTGCACTCACGCAAGGCGCTGACCGATACACAGCTTTACGCAGTCCGGCGCCTGGAGGAGAAACACGCGGTCGCCCATGGCCACCTGCGGCCAGAGCAAACGCTGGATCGCGTTCAGTCCTCCTGCGAGGGCGCTCCGGGGCAGAACGTCACCCAATCCATGATCGACGCGCACAGGGAGCTTGTCGCGCTATACCGGGAGACGGGCCACAAGAACGCGATCCTGCTGAACGCCCTCATTGCAGGAGACGGGTCCAAGTCAATGACCCGCTGGCGTGATACGGTGCAGAGGGTCACGGGAGAGACCAGCGAGGAGGCGCACGCCCCGCTGATCCGCCTTGCCTGTGATAACCTGGCCCTTGCTTGGCAGGCTTTGGACTACCGGGCGCGGGAACGGAAGGAGAAGGCGGCGTGAGTGGTGCATACGCCCACTCCGGCAACGCCTATGGTGCTATGGCCAACGGCGGGTGTCGTTATAGCTGGCCTGGTGCGCAGGAGATCAGCCCGCAGGAGTTCATGCGTCGTGCTGTGGCCTGTTGGGATGCAGCGATCAGGCGCGGCTTTGTGTGCTGTTGATGCGATGCGGTCAACAACACCTAGTGCGACAATCTGGCCGACGCGCTACATATTGCGCTCACCCGGTCGAACATGGCATCAAAGGCTTAGTGAGGCGCTTTGCGCCCGCTTCCTGAATTTCCCGCTCACGCGCATTGTGGTGTCTGGCTACAGAGAACAGCCGGACTTTCCCGCTCGCGCTTCCGAGATCGCGCTTCCGTCGTCGCCCCTGAGGCGAACTGCTCCCTGAACCCCGGCAGTCGGAAGCGCGCACCCCATCGCCCGGAGACTGCATGACCCAGCCTTGGCGGAGCATGTCGCGCGCCCCGAAGGATCGCGAGATTGTCGTGGCGGTGAACCCGGAAAGTTCTTACGCCCGCTGGCTTGAGCCGGTTCTTGTCGTCGAGTGGCTCGCAGAAGAGTCCAAGTGGTGGCAAGGCGGCTGCTGGCGCTACGACGCTGGCGACTTTCTCGGGTGGATGCCCATGCACCCGGCGAGCCCGACACAAGAGCAGCGGATCGAGCTTCGCAACCAAGCGGACTAACCAATTTGGCAGGCGTGAGCCAGCCAACCCCCATCGCCCGGCCCGGCCACAATCACGCATTGACGCTTAAGCCGAAGGACGCGGGCGATACCACACGAGGTGACGCATGGACCGCATAACGCGAGCCCTGAACATCCTCGGCCCGGCAACCTTCATTCTCGGCCTTACAATATGGATCGCGAATGGAGCGCCGCTCACCTGAAGCGACGCCGCGCCTACGAGGGCGCAAGGCTGTCGAGCAACGGCGCCGCAGGCTGGCAGCGGAGCCTTTGTGCAGAGACTGCAAGGCCAAGGGACGAGTAGTCGCGGCAACGGTGGTTGACCACATCGTTCCGCTCGCTCACGGCGGACCCGACACAGACGACAATTGCAGGGCGCTTTGTGAGCCTTGCCACCGGGCCAGAACGAGACAGCAGTTCGGCCAAAAGGTGATCCGGGCCTGCGACGAGCAGGGCTGGCCGATCTAAAAACTCGGCCCGACGAGGTGTTCCAGCACCTGCGCCGGGCCTGACCATCCCGAACGTGCGAGGTTCGATTTGGCTCTGTCATGCATAGGGCCGACGGTCCCCTGCGCGCAATGCGGCGCGTCGATGCAGGCGACCCGGACGCCGGGCCGCCCTCGAAAGTATTGCTCAGAGGCGTGTTCCGCCGATGCGGCCAGGGCTCGCCATCTTAACTGGCGGCGCAAGCAAGGCTCGCGTGTCGCCAAGGCGCTCACTCAGGCCGAGCGCCTGGAGCGAAACAGGAGAAACCGGGAATACCAAATAGCTCGCGCCAGAGACGCTGGTGTTGTTCCCGCTGCCGAGATGAAGGCGCGCAGGGCTGCTGCCAGTATCGCTGCAAGGTCGTCTGTTTGCAGGCATTGCGCCGCGCCGTTCATTGCGAAGGCGGTTGATCGGCTGACTTACTGCTCGCGGGATTGCGCTTTCGCTCACCAGCGGGCCGAAAGGCAAGGCCGAGCGACGGAGCGCCTCCCGTTCAGTAGCGTGGTGTTCCTGACCTGTGTCCGCTGCGAGGGTCTTTTCGCCGCAAAGCGTCCTGGTGCTTCGTATTGCTCCGGTGACTGCGCAAGGTTGGCGGCGGAGGCGAGGCGCGTAGAGCGAGACAAAGCGCTGTTTGTTCCGCGCATCTTCCGATGTGTCGAATGCGATAAGGCCTGTGTGACGGAATACGGATCGCCTCGAAAGCGGTTCTGCTCCGACGAATGCGGCAAGCGAAACATGAAGCGCGCATCCCGGAAGAGGGAGCGCGCGAGAATGAGAACGGCCCTCGTCGAGCGTGTTGACCCGATCAAGGTGTTCGAGCGCGACGGTTGGCGATGCCAGATGTGCAGAAGGCCAACGCCAAAGAAGCTGAAGGGCAAGCCCAAGGCGAACGCCCCGGAGCTAGACCACATCATCCCCCTCGCAAGGGGAGGTGAGCATAGCTACCGGAACACCCAACTGCTGTGTCGAGCCTGCAATAGCGCGAAGTCAGACAAGGACGTCGGGCAGCAGATGCGGCTGTTTGGGTGACGGGGGGCGGGGTCGAAAAGCCATGCGGACAAGTGGGAAACAGAT
>ERZ869929.390-NODE-390-length-28288-cov-6.827826_pt1 | contig 28288 bp, 34 predicted proteins | sample MGYA00579312_ERZ869929 | MGnify/ENA primary metagenome ERZ869929 (study PRJEB32216, sample SAMN09231818) | wastewater metagenome | place: USA: Maryland | collected 2016-08-09 | study: EMG produced TPA metagenomics assembly of the PRJNA472060 data set (Reclaimed... | reverse complement strand
CCTTCGAGGATCCAAAAACTTGTGGACTTCTTCCCCGGCCGCACCCTTGATTCCATCTCAACGAAGGATGCCGATATGTTCATTGGATCGATCATCCCCGGAAGGAAAGGGATAACGGTCAACGGATATATCAAAGCCTGCAGGGCTTTCTACAACCTTGCGGTCCGGTGGGAGTATGTTGCGAAGAACCCTTTTAAGGATGTGAAGAAGCTTCCGGTGGACGACCACGAACCCCGCGTCCTCTCCTCCGATGAACTGGCATCTTTAAATAAGTCGATAATTTTATTTCCAAAAATAAAAGATTATTATTATATTTACCTGCTCACTGGAATGCGTATGACCGAACCTTTGAGCCTCACCTGGGACGATGTCGACTTTGAGCAGTGTCAGATCAAGCTCAGAAAGACCAAAACCCACAGAGGCCGAACGGTGTTTTTCGGTCAAAGGGTGAAAGAGATCCTTCTTTCACGTCGATCGCTGCCGGTGCCGTTCGGTGAATGGACCGGTAACGAGGACGAGCTTTCAAAGGCATTTACGCAATTATTCAGGGCTGCAGGCATCAGCAATGCATCTCTGAAGACATTACGTAGTAATTATGCCAGTTATTTGACCTTCGCCGGCGTTCCGGAGTCGTTCAATAACAATATGCTCGGCCACACGAAAGAAGTTTCACGAAAGCATTACGTGAATATTGTCAGCAAAATGATCCAAGACAATCTAAAAACTGTCGAGGATATGCTCGTTGACAAAAGGTCAGAGCAAGCGTTAGCAATAAAATAGCAACATTTTCAGAACACCGAAAATCTGCAATGCCCGGGTGGTGAAATTGGCAGACACGCAGGTCTCAGAATTTCACACCCCTCTCCAGTAACACAGCAATTCCCAATAAAATCAGCCTTCTCCCTGGGACCAATGGTCCCAAGTGTTCCTTTGTGTTCCTGCATTTAGCAAGAATTTAGCAAACACACTTATGAGAAAACCTCGGGTTCCAAAACCACCGAAGCCTCCGAAACTCCGCGTACCGAAACCTCCGAAGCCACCAAAACCACCACGAATTAAACGGTCAACATAAATTAACACAGAGGTGCAGATGGGAACTATAGTTTATTTCCAGGAAGAGGTTGAAACTCCAGTCTCTCCATTAAAAAAACTAAAGGGGTCTATTGAGGTGTGGGATAATCACGGCGTTCCCGAAATTGCCGTTGGACCTTTGGATGAAGCACACAGCGGATATATAGTAGCTTTTAAGGATGCAGAGCAATTGAAAAGATTGATTGAGGCACTCAATTTGGTTCTACAGCGAAATCGATAGTCAATCATCTTTCATCAATTCCGCCGCTCCCAATCCCATCGTACAACCTGCCAATGCACCGATAGGCCCAGCAATTATTGCACCTATTACAGCACCGGACCCAGCGGTGACATATCCTGTCAGTGTCGTTCCACTATTCACATTCACCGTTGTGTCCATCACTATAAAGGTTAGGTGCAATGGTTTGTACTGCGTGGAGTCAGTGCGCGCCCGTAATCCCTCTGGTGCGAGCGGATCTATGGTGACGAAGTTCGTGCTGACCGAATCCTCCACGACGATCTGGTACGGAGCGTTCCTGCTAAGGTTGGCCGAGTCCCTCTTCGGCGCCGGCAGTGAGGCAATATACTGCTCGAGGGAATCGACCTTCCGCAGGATCTGACGGACTCCGCTCGAATCCTGGGGGATCGGTTTCTCAACTGCAGGCCGCGGTGTTGTGTCCGTTCCGCCCGGAACGTAGAACTCCAGCGTTTTCCCCACGATGGTCATCCCGACATTCCTGTTCACGAGGCCATTCGTGAAGTAGCCTGCAGCGAAGATCACGACGCCGATGAGAGTAAGAACGACGGCCTCTCGGAGTTTCTCATTCATGGGAGTGAGACCTCCTGCCCGAGATCTGCACCGTCCAAGAATGCCTGCAGGTGATCGAATCGGAACCGCGGGTGCGGGTCCGTCTTATCGGCGCGAACATTACAGTGTCCCAAGATTCCATTGAAGTCGAAGAACTTTTCACTGTAGGTGGTTGATTCCTTCTGTTCAATACATCTCTTGGGGACACTGTGTTGTTCGCATAGATACGGCACCAACGCATACAGTGATTTCATCTGTGCCGGTTCATACAGATCGAAGAATTGATACCCTCTCCATGGTACTTGATTGTCGATGTACCCATCCCGGTGCACCCTTCGGCCATCGAACGCTTTCAGCTCTCCGGAGAGGGTTTTAATAAGAGCACCCTCACTGGCCATTTCGATAGCGATGGAATGCCGGTTCAATTCGGTATTGCGTCGATGTTTCAGTCCCAAGTGGTGTGCCCAGTAACGTGGGTCGAATGCTTCGAAGATAGTTCCGTCCCGGCCGATGAGATATGCGGTTCCGACTTTTTCCGGTTGCTGCATCCAGTGGTTGAATGAGCTCTCGGCGGATCCTCCCACGGTGTGGTGGATGTAGATCTGCTTCTTCGGCCAGCTCTCCTGGTAGAACTGGTCAGCCGGCAAGCGGAGCGACCTGTCGATCACCACGGGGTTCATTGCGCGGCCTCGGTGGTCTTATCGGCGCTCCGCTCCGAACGATGACTGAGATAGTCCTTGATGAGGGCGATATCGGCAACGACCAATGTCGTAAGGAACTGATTGATTCCGGGCGGGATGTCCGTCTGGCGGAACATGAAGACGAACACCGGAATGACGATGGCGGATGTAAGAGCAATGAGGATGATAGCGCGAACGCTACCCTCCGGAAGTCCGAGCGGGTTCATTTTACTTTCCCTCCTTTCCCTTTATTCTTGACCACATAGAATGCGGTGATGAGGCTCAGGATGCCTGCTGACAGGTACATAAATATCCGAGTCCAGATCTCGACGTCCTGTGGTGTGATTGCTGTGAACAACGCGACTGCTCCTGTGTATGACAGAGCGAAGACCGATAACCGTTCCATTGGTATCCTATTGTGGTTGAGGGTTTTCATGATAAATGATTGAGCGACTACTTGTACGGCTCCCAAGTGATGTACACAATGAAGTTCGTGGTCGGTGCGGTGGACGGCGTGAACGTATCGATCGCGACCCCACCTTTGCGAATTTCGAGAACCGTGCCGGACCAATACAGGGATAAACATTCCGTGGACTGGATTCGATACGTTCCGGCATCATATCCCAGATCGATATTCTCCCGGACGCCGGCAGCATCGAGGAACGACAATCCGGTGATCACGAAGTCATGCGGAAGCGTCATCCCCTGCCCGTTCGACATGGTGATGCCTTCCTTGGCGAGGAAGCCGGCCGCAGTGCTGGCTTTCGAGAACGCCTGCACCTGACGAATGGCATTGTTGCCACGCAGGATCTTCGCATCAGTGACCGCATCGGTGGCAAGTTTGGCAGCGGAGATCGATGCATCTTTCACCCGGATGGCGTTCGCATTGAATTCGAGCGTTGTGCCATCCACCGTCTGACCCGCGGTCTGGTTCATGTGGGAGCCCGTCAGTCCATTGGCCTTCACCCGGATAGAGTTGGAACTGAATTCAAGTGTCGCACCGTCCACGCAGGAGTTCGCCCCACTTTGGATGAGATTGCTTCCCTTGATCACGTTCGATTTATGGGACCCGTCCGCATTGTGCTCAGTTCCGACAGCGCGATCCATTTTTATCATATTACCGTTGAGCCCATCGCTATCAATAGTCTGGGAACCCGCACCCGGATATTCGCCGTCAGTGTATGTGCCAAGATTCAGATTTGATGTTCCGACACGTGCCATTATTTTTCCCTCTCAATATTTGCAGCGTTGTACATAGATTCTAAATCTGACCGAACCATGACTCCCTTCCTCTCCAGCATATCACCAAGCGTGTAGATCAATTCCACCACCTCTTTCGGTCGCTTGGTTGAGGCATTGATACCGGCAACGAGCTTCTGATGCACGAAGAACCATGAACGGACCGGGATCTCGACGGTGATATTCTGGAGGCCGATCTCGTGTATAAGATTGGCGAGCTGCTGATCACGTTCCTTTTTCTTCGTCATAAATTCGTCCCGTAGTTCTGAGCGTACCCCGTGCCATATCCTCCCCGGCTGTTCTCGATCGGGAAGGAAGGCAGATTAGCCACCGCCTTGAAGGAGAAGATGACCCCTTTGTATCCGGGAGACTTCCCATACCGGCTCATCTCCACCGGCTCCACGAACCGGACGAGATACTGCAGCTGGGGTTTGTCAGAGCGCGGTATAACGATCAGGCGGTCCCGGCGTGACGCGGCGAGGAAGTCCCGCATTGATATGAGGGTGTCCGCCTTGATATACTGGGAGTAATCCAGTTGCAAGAAGTACTTCCATCCTCGATGCTTCACCTCATCAATGGATCCTGAGTCTCCGGCGAAGAGTTCATGGACAAGATCGTCCGCCTCGAACCGCTCACGAAGGGAATTGCAATACGGCAGATCTGTGACCCATCCATCCACCAAGAACCGCTTCCCTGCGGTGGGAGTACCATTGGACCATGAATCCACCGTCAGTGCACCGGTTGCCTTCGCCGTAATCTTTGCAAAAGTCGGCAGGTCGACGCCACTCACTGTCCTGAAGGACGAGACCTTCATACCGACTTGAACCGATGCGAATGTCGGAAGCCCTGTTTCGGTGATTCCCGTCGACGTGAACGCGGTTGTTCCGGTCGACTCATAGAAGGCCGAAAGTGCCTCGAATTGCCCGCCGGTACCGGCAACACTGACGTTCACCGGGATCTGAAAGACCTTCTCCCCCGTCACCACAATCGTATAAGCGGTATTGTTGATTGCCGGCGTAGAGCCAGAGTGATTCATGATGCGAACACGCTGACCTGTCACCATCTTATGCGGCTTCACGGTAGTGATCGCTGATCCCGTGATCGATGAGGAGGTCCACACGCCGTTGGTGCCGGCAGAGGTCTCAACAAATGTGAACGGAGTCGACGAAACGAACCGTAGCGCACCAGCTGAGGGATTGGTGAGGGTGATCCCCAGCGCAGCGAGGGCGGCATTGTGCGACGTATAGAAGTTGGCCGCCGTCGTGGCAGCATTGGTGCTGTACGCCTGGGAGTACCCGACTCCGTTGATCGTAAGAGTGATCGACCCAGCGGTGATCCCTGTAAGAGTATCGGTAATGTCCGTGACCCCCGTGGCGGAAGCGACCACGAACCCGAACTGTTTCTCGAGCTCAATAATAATTCTCGGCTTACCGCTGCCAGAGATCCAGTCCGCCATTGTTACACCTTTATTAATTCAAGTTTTGTGGTGCTTTTCAGTAGGTTGCCAACAGCTTTTTTCACGACGTACTTCCCAGAAGGTATTTTGGGAACATTGGTCGCCACAAAGGAATCGCCAAGCCGATAAGGGAGTCCTTTAACAGAGCAGAAGAGCTTCCCTTTGGTGACGAATAAGTCCTTCCATTGTTGAGCGAAGATCTGCAGGCTGGTCTCTTTCCCAAAGAATGCGAACACATCGAATGAACTTGCCGGCAAGGGCTTACCGTTCGCATCGAGGAAGGTCAGTTCCGGGATGATGTCATAAATTCTACCGATTGGCTGATTCTGATTTTCATATCCAATCACCGTCGACCACTGCCCCGTAGACTCATTGTATCTCCACCAGACGTGACCGGTGGGGACTTTATTGATCAGCACAGTGTTCCCTGTCAGACTATTCCTGGCACCGAAGTCCTGCATATAGATTCCACCAGCAACATTCTGGATGTACGGTGCAAAGGTCACAGCTGAGGTAGAAGTGAGAACAAATGACAGCCTGAATTTCCCATCGGTGTCTTTCCGATACAATCGCTGCTGGATCACATCTTGAGGTGGCGAAGGAATAAAAAACGCCGGAACGAAGTCGCTCCCATACGCTACCATGCGAAAACTTGCAACATCTGACGGAACGGACTCAACCCCTGAGGTGAAATAATTTGTGTAACAGTATTGATGCGATGATAAATAGTCGGTTCGGTACGTTCCGTATTCCTGCATTGGCTCCGGTTTCGCAATTGCAATGAACGAATGAACATAGTCGTATTTCTTAGACTCAGTATCGTCGTATCGAATTTCTTCATTGTTTATAAGAAGCTCATCAAGATTGTGCTCAACGTCGTTCTGCACGGCGTTACGGGGTAGCATGCAGAGCTTATCGGTCTCTGGGTCAACGAATATTTCCGCATTGTAGTATTTTCCCATAGCCGTCAGCAACTGGAATACCGTTGTGTTCGGATCAAGATCCTCGTAACGACCATTATTACCGGTGTTGGGATCTATATCGTCCCATGCAAATCGTATTGGTCGACTGCTGTATAGTGAGTGGATCTCGAACCCATTGAAGACACCATCAGCAATAAGGCTACAGTTTGCCTGGAGGATGATGGCAACTGTAGAGAAAACACCATACCCGGAAGAGAGAATGGTGAAGGTAGTCGGTCGATTAAATCGCCAGATTAATGTGTTCTTCGCTTTCTCCCAAAAGTCTTTATTCTTGCTGTAGGACTGGATTGAGATCCAATCTTTTTGCACGTCAAAAGACACCGGACGAGAAATTCTGCCGGCGAATAATTGTCGACCTTCATCTTTGACAGCCACATCCCATAGTGAAGTAATTGGATAATTCCGGAGTAGAGTTGTGAGTTTATTATCTTGATCTGACACACGAATACGGAGATCCTCAACAGTGCGCTTGAAGTCATCTCGCTCACGGTCCTGCGACAGAATGATATCGCTGCCATTGTCGAGCTTTGGCGGATTCATCAGGTCGACATACTCTCTTGTATCCAGTGTCAGAGTGATATCCATCAGTCTATATTCTTCTCAGCAATTAACTTTTCGTATTTAGGCATTTCTGTTCTGAGTCCATCGCCTAAAGTAATTGGATTGATCACTTGGACAACCGGAGGAGGCAGGTTCTCAATCCTATCGCGCAGCGTTCGCAGTTCTTTGAGCAGGGGAGCGATATCCTGCACGGACTGCCCCTGCCCTGCAGCGACTACTCGCGGAGCATAGGATTGAATAGCTGTTCGATACTCTGTGCGATCACTGAGGATGCTCGAAAGGTTCTCCCCGGTCTGCAGGCGCGACCGTAGGGCCATCAAAGCCGAGCGATTGTTTCGAACTATCTCATTCTCGAAGACAATCTCATCCGCATGGACAATCCCAGCCGGTTTCTTTGGATTCCCATATCCTGTGTGTCCTCCTGTATCAAACAGCGCGACCATCTTCACCACGTTTCCGATGATCTCCAAAAAATCAAGCGGTGAGCTTTCATCCCCTTTTGCCTCAGTAGCTTTGATCACCTTCGATATTTGAACTGCAATTTGGAGCGCCTGAGACAGTTTATTCAGGAATTCGTCCCCTGATTTCGCAAAGGCGGAGTAAAGGAGTGCCGAGACTCGGGATGCCTGATCAAGATTGTTCTGGAACCGTTCGGCCTCGGTGAGCTGCAGATCTTCCAGGAGGGCTTTCTCCTCATCGTATCGCTCTCGGAGAAGACGGCGTTCCTCGGCATCGGTAGCCTGAATCAGCTGTCGTTGCAGATCTGCGACCTTTTGCTGCTGTGCTGCGATAGACGCTGCAGGAAACTCTCCCAGCGTGATATTGGCGGTGATGTCGGTGACGTTGGTCTGTCCTGCCGCCTTTTCCTTCAATCGCGCCTTTTCATCCTCGATCGCTTTCAACCGCAGCTGGAGGACCTCACGGTCTTTCCCAACTGCGAAGGGTATCATCTTATTGATCCGGTCCTCTTCGATGGTCAGGAGGGTGCGCTGGTACTCCATCTCCACCTGAATCCGGGCTTTGGCAGCATCCCTCTGGATAGCAATCCGGTCCTGCTCCGTCTTCGCGCCGGCAAGACGGGTGCGCTCCTCAATGTCGATCGATGATTCGGCAATTTGCTTCTGGGATTCAATAATGCGCTTCCGCTGATTGGCATAGGCCTCTGAAGCACGTTCTATCTTTGCAGCCGTTGGCTCAAGAATGGCATCCCGTTCGGATTCCAACCGGAGGATCTCATCGACAATTCGGCGGCCATTCTCATCGAATTCCATCCCCTGCTTCTTCTGCTGGTTCAGCAGTTCGAGTTTTGCGTTGATGCTGACCAGCTGCACATCGCTCTTCGCTTGAATGGAGAGGACCTCGCGCTGCGCACGTTCGAAGATTGCCGCGGCCGCATTCGCCTCCTTTGCCTTTTCGAGGGCCTGCTCATAGTATTTCACATTGTCGCTGAGCGTCTTCCTATTATCTTCGTTCAGCTTATTGATCTTGATCTGGTACTCAATTCGCTGTCGCCCATCCATCGACCTGGCTTTGTCTTCATCGATCGCCACATCCTGATACCCCTCCAGTTCCTTCCGGGCATTGGCGAGAGCCTTCGCGACCTGATTGATGAAAACGGCCCGCTCACCGAAGTCGAGCTCCTTCAGCTTGTTCCCGAATTCCGTCAGCCCTTCATCCGCTGCCTTCTTCGCCTGTTCGTTCGTCTCTTGGAAGAATGAGATCAGTCCGGCACCAACCCCCACCACGATCCCAATCGGTCCGGCCATACCTGCGAGGCGGGATATCATTGTCCCGATCGTACCGCCGAGCTTGTTTCCCAGTTGATTCACCGAGAACATGGCAAATTCAAAAGTATTGAGCGCCACTACGGTGCTCAAAAGAGACCGTTCGATTCTCTTCACGGAATCACTGTTCGCATCATTCCCCTGTGTGAGCAGTGTGAGTGCGGTAGTGATGCCGAGGATGGTGTTGGTCCCCTCTTTGAATGCACGGTCCTGCAGGCGTTGCTCGGCGATGTAGCCCTTAAAGGCCTTCTCGCCCTCGGTCAATTCCTTGCGGTGATCCTCAAGGTTCTTCTTCCGGAGGACGATATTGCCTTCAGGATCTATACTGATGCTGGAGAGGTCTTGGAGGGATGATTTGGTGATCTGGGCAAGAGCTTCCAACCGTTTGAGGGACTCGCGGAACGCTTCGTCCTTCAGGGCCATTTCAGTGACTAATTTCCCAACGGTCTGCGACATGGTTATTCGATGCTACCAAGTGAGGCGAATGATTCTTGTTCAAGTTTGTCCTGCAGGATCTGCTGCTCGATCTGCTGCCGGCGTTTGATTTCCAATAACATCCAGCGATACACCTTTCTCGCCGGTTCAGCCTCCATCTTCTGGGCGACCGCATAGTCCTGCTGGGATAAGGCGAAGATCAACTCTTCATAGTTGATGGGTCGGCCAGAGGAACCGCCTTCTGGAGTGAGGATACCGAGCTGATGATAGAATCCACTAATTTCGGAATCCAGTTCAGATCGAATAAAAAAAAATCGGCAACGATTTGAACGAGGACGGACTTCGGGATATGCTCGTATACCGTATCAAGGGTCATCCCGGCGCGGTTCATCCAGAAAGAATTCCACAGGCGATGAAGAATTGTTGGCTCGTAAGGTTTCAATGCGACCTGGACTATTCGTTCCAGCCGACAGACCGTTTCACCTGCCTGTTTCGAATAAAGGGCATCGATGGCATCACCGATCATGACCTGACCGCCGTAGAGAGCATCCAGAACGAATTTGTGGATATCCGCGACCTTCTCATCCTCGCGCGCGGTGAGTTCACCTTGGTACCAAAGGGTCTGTTTAATTCGATAGATCTTCTTCATGCTATTCATCCTCCGGTGCAGCATCAATCTGAGCGGGATACCACACGCCTTCACCATCGGAGCCCTGTACGACCTGCAGAATCTGCTCGTGTGTACACACCTTCACTGCGGTATTCTTGCTCAATTCCAGCACTTCCACATCGGTGAGGTTCAGCTCATAGATCACTTTGTCGCCGCCGATCGAAAGGCGTGCATCATCCCCATTGTAGACTGGGAACAGACTGGACATCACGCCGACATTTCCCACAACGTATCTTTTGAGCATCTTAGAGTCCATAGTATGCTTTCTCCGCAGCGTAATTGTTAGCAATCACTGTAGCGATGTTCGAAGGGAGACCGCCTGCACCAAAATTGTAGATTCTCATCCCGCCGGTTTGGATATTCGCAAATGCTGTATCAAGTGATGCAATTTTCAAAGGGATGGCATTTGCCCCACTCGTAACAGCCGCAACACTAACTCCGCTCCCTGCGACACCGTTTTTGTATCCCACAACATTGCCGTTTCTATCCATGGTAAACACAACATGGCACCATGTGTTTTGCAGAAGCGTAGACGGCATGTTATTGATGACCGATGTGGTTCCATCGGCAATGCCAAAAACCACTTCATTATTGGTGTGCCGGTAGATCTGGAATCCTTTTGAACTCGCAGTCGTGCTTTCTTTTTTCGACATGATGCGTTGGGTTGTCCCATCAGCACCGAGAATCTTTACCCATATTTCGAACATCAGGTCGCTTACACCATCATCATCTAAGATGTCACCAAAACTCAGCACGTCATTTACGCCATCAAACACGAGAAAGCTTTCCGGAGTACCGGAAGACCAGATAGACGCATAGTCTGAATTCAATGAACCATGTCGTTCAAAACCAGAGATATCGAACACCTGATTGGTAGTCCGCTCAGGTGAATAGATGTCACGCGGATTGATCCAAAGCTGCAGATTCGCGATCCTGACAACGCCACGTGTTTCAGCCACATAATATTCCGGTACATCGTAAGACAGGTCTGACTGTTTCAATGCCCATGCGCGCAGCGGAAGAACACGCTTCCCGGACCGGAAACCCAATGCCACAGATGGAGCGATTCTCCCACGGGGAATGCAGAAATACTGGAACCGCGTCGGAGAATGGGAACCATAATACCGGAGTGCATGTGTCTTTGCGCTCGATGCTTTTGCCAGGTTGATCTCATCGAGAGTGGTCTGCAGCAGGTTGGTCGTGAGCCGGGTGACGCGGGACTTCTCCTTCACATCCTCAAGCACACCGGTCTCCGGGACGATCTCTTCCACGTCGACAAAGTCCTCGAGATTTGTTCCCGTTTCACCGTCGAGGCTTCCGACCTCTTCGAATGCAGTTCCAACAGACGGGCTGGTTTCACGTACAGAAAGAGTGCCGAGCCCCTTTACCGATGCACGGGTGCGGTCTTTGGTCAGTGCCATGTTCTACCCCTTGAATAGGTTCTCCCCGCCATTGCTGACGGGGAGTGATGAATATTACAGTACGTTGGTGATCAGGGTGGCGAATGTCGTCGTTGCTTCGGTCGGTGCTCCCTGAGCCGATGCGTTCTCGATGAGAACGTAAGGTTCGTCCACGGTCACGTTGTAAACGGTAGGGGCGCGGGTTGCTGTTGCCTTCGGTGCGAGCATGTAGATCGTCACCTGGATGGTACGTTCCGTGGCGGATTTGAATTCCAGCACCGGACCGGCTTTGATCTTCACGGGGATGGCGGTGAGCTCCTGAACGGACCCGTTGGCCAGCTTCACGTAGTAATACATGTCGTAGTATTTACCGACAGCATTCTTCAGGAGGTTGATCTCATCCAGCGTGGACTGTTTGAGCGTGGTGGTGAAGACAGCTTTCCGGGCACCGCTGATTACATCGATCATGTTACCGACTTCGTCAACGATCTCAATCATGCTGTGTTCATCATTGAGCCCCGACCCGCCCAAGTAGCCGGCATCGGAAAAAGTATCTGTCTGTGTGGGAGAGAGCTCGCGAAGACGTAACAGGCCGCCGCCTTTCACGTTCACCCGTCGACGATCTTTGCCGAGCGCCATACCGATGATCGGCACCATGAGAAGGCCGGCCGCATTGAAGGTCACGACTGATAACCCGATGAAGGCGATGATCAGCCAAGCGCGCAATTGTCGTTTGTTCTTGAACATTGTGATACTCCTTTTATTGATTGATGATTCTCGTTACTACTTCCAGTCGCCACACGGCCTTGTGGCACAACACATCTCCGAAGAAAGCGAACACCCCGCTGATGGTCCGCTGCAGAGGGTAGCTATAGTCCGCTTTATCATTGAGGTCTTGCAGGAACCGGAACGCATTCTCTATCGCCTCTACCAGCTCCTGGAATCCATCTTCGCTCGGGATTGCCCCGTCGCTGTACCCGTAGAGCAGTGTGATCTCCCAGTAATCTCGCTTCTCGGTCACCAGTATTTCAGATGCTTCATCGACTGAGCCATTCTCGCCCTCCGGAAGGTCGCCACCGTCCACGCGGGTGAAGAAGACCGCGTTCACGATGTCATTGGAAACGTAATCGTCCCGGAACTTCTTATCTTCGGTCGTGTTCGGCCTTTTCCCGTACACCCGGCCGATGCCGGTCACCGCGGCGAGGATCGTTGCGAGCTCCGCCTTTTGGTCTGAATACCTGCTCATAGTGCTTCACCAGCTCTCTTCATCAGAATCGGCATCCGCGGTCCGAGATAGGCTTCGAGATCGATTTGGTACACCATCGAATCGGATCGTGTATCGAGAACAAATTGCAGACCCATCTCCCGAAGGCTCTTCTCCATGTATTTCCTCCCCTCCGTCCCCTTCTTCGCAATCTTCGCCTGAATTGCAAAAGCCAGCTGCTTCACCATCTTCTCTCGCCTGTTCCCCGTTGCCACTCTCTTCCGAGGCCTTCCCGGCATCTCGACGGTCGACACGAATGATTCAAGCTTTGCATTCACCCAGCGGATCAGTGGCTCAATGGGGACCCAATGAGGCAGCGTACCGAACTCAACATGTGCCCCATACTCGACCGGAGTTCCCACGCTCAGCGCCACTCCATCTTCTACATCAGTGATCGTATACCCGAACGATCCCCGCAGATTCGCCGTCGCCCCGACAGATACATTCTGCTGCAGAAGCCCTGTCAGGTGCTCGGACAGTGCCAGAAGATCCTTGAGCACTTCCTGCCGGAGACGGTCCGAGAACTGTTTGAACTGCAGGTTACCGGATACACCGCTCATCGATGGAACAGGGTCGCCCTGCCCTCTGCGGTCCGCGATTTGATGTTGATCTCCGCAAAGGCCGCACCGATGCTCACTTTCGGTTCCTCCTGCCCGAAGACGGAGAGGTTGTACTGGCGGAGGTACTGTTTCGCCAGACTCATGTACTTGGCGGACTTATCGTGATAATTGATCACGTCGGCAGTGATGGCAGCGTCTTTCGATTGAGCGTAAACGGCCGCCAAACGTTGGCACGCAAAGGAGGCCGCCAGCGTGGTGATGTTGCTGAAATGCTCATCGGTGTCCGGAAAGTTCGCTGCACCCGCAACGGGGAGATCCATCTCGATCGCGAACTCAACGATGAAGTATTCCGTCGAGGACGGCTCATTATCGATGAAGCGGAGCTTCAAATTGGACCCGTCCTGCGCCGTGCCGTCATCGTAAATCTCGTACTCATCCCGCGGGACGCATGCCTTCGGTTTCTCTCCGATCGGATACTCAATCTGCCTGATGCTCGAGTACCCATGTTTCCACAGTCCGGCCAGAATTGTCGATAGCAGATATTCCGAGGTTCCATTCCCCTGCACCCGCTTCCGGATGTAGAAAGGCCGGTGACGGGAGTATTCGCGCACCGCCTTCGCGATGATCTTGTCCAGATCCCCACCCGTCACCGTTGTCAGTTTGCTGTCCCCGTCTTTGATCAGTGACTGCAGTTCACTCCGATAGTCGTTATAGGAGTGCTCTTCAGAGAGATCCAGAAGGAAGACGTCAGCAATGGTCCCGTTCCCTGCCGGCAATGTCCCGAGCGCCTGCAGCACCACTTCGGTACCGGAAACGTAACTCTCCACGCGACCATGGTACAGGTCGGTCCCGATCGAGAAGATGACCTGCCTTGCGTAGGTCGCATCCGCCGCTTCGAACGGTGTCGACATCGTCGCACCGGAGATCTTGCGGGTTGCGGCGGTGTAGACTGAGGTTCCGGATGAGACTTTGGAGGCCATGGAGATGAACTTTGCAGGGTGAAGTGAAAGAAAGCGCGGCCACATTTCTGCGGCCGCGGAGAGTCATTATCGGGTGAACCAGACGGAAACGACCAAGCCCCACATCTTCTTCGAGAGTGCCTGGACTGTTTTGAGTTTGTAGATCCCGCCTTTGACCAGTTTCCCGAGCGCAGCTGTGGCCGGTGCCTCGTGCATCACTGCGTGCGCTCCGACGACCGAATCGCTGACGATATTCGTCGAGGTCCCGTATCGATAGAGCGAGATCACTCCCGCACCCGTCCCGGATGACCCGGTATCGACCTTGGTGGCTACCGCCTGAACGGCAAGGATGTTCATATTGAAGGGAACATGGAACACAGCGAACGAACTGTCGGTCGCGTACACGCTGTCCAGATAGAAGGTCATCACGTTGACCGGTGTTGAGGGGCTGACCGAAATCGTCTGAGCCGATGCCGAGAAGGACAGGCCAAGGACGAGCAGGATCACCAAGAGAAAGTTCTTCATTGTTGTCTCCGATATCATTGAATGGTTGGTAAAAAAGCGGGGTGATTTCGCACCCCGCCATTATTTCTCTACAGATTATCCGGCAACGATGTTGCCGTCGAGACCGCGGTAGTCCACGATCGCGCCGCCGTATTCGTGGCGGATCTTGTAGGTGATCTTGTCGTTCGTGAACATGGAGCCCACGTTCGGCAGGTCGGAGATGAAGGTCTGCGGGGTTTCCTGACCGTTCACGAATCCGATCTCTACCATTTCGGTGTCTTCCTTCCGGGCGGCGAGCACCCAGTCGGTGGGATCAGTCCAGTAGTCGACCACGATCGGGGTCAATCCGATCTGCTGCAGGAACTCCGGGACACCGTTGCTCTTATCGAACGCCGGCGTCAGCAGACCGTATGCGGTCACTTCGAGGTCGGACGGAACGATGAGGAACCCGGCGCGGATGCCGAGGCGCTTCCCGCTGGAAAGCATGGTCTGCTTCTTCATGCGCAGACGGGCAGCTTTCAACGCCGTGGCATCGAGCGCAGCCGTTGCCGTATTGCCATGGGAAGCATGGTAAAGAGCCACGCTGTCGTAGATGGTGGGGTTCACGGACGGACGGATGAAGTCGTAAATGAATTCATGCAGCGTCTGTGCAGCTGCGCGCGCCATCCGGGTGGGAATACGCTGCAGCGCGGATACATCGTCGTTCATGATCATTTCACGCGTGATATCTTCCGTACCGCCCTTTTTGGACGGAGACCAGTAGGCCTTCTCATCGTCCGGAGAAGTCAGACCGGTATACGCTCCACCTTCAGCGACAGTCGGGAGGTTGGAGTATCCGCCGTAACGGACCGCTTCCTGCTGTTTGAAGTTCGTCACGCCATCGCGCAGCGTAACCCATGCGCGCCAGGTTTCGAGGTTCAGAGCCAGATAGTCCCGCACGAGGCGCTTGTTCATGGCCGTGGAGATGATGTCTGCCCAGTCGGAGGATTCCAGCGATGCAGTCAAACGCATATTCCGATCCTGCCGTCCGGTGACATTGGTGTCGCCGGTTGCCACGATGTAGAACTCCCGGAGGGAGCGGAAGGGCGAGATACCGTTTGCAGCCTGTTTGTATTCGTCCGTTCCCGGCTTCATGGGATTCAATCCCTGATTCGAAGCGAGGAAGAACATATCCATACCGGCCTGCAGCTTATCGAACGAATCCATTCCGGCGCGGATACCGAGCCCATGGTCGTTCACACCGCCCATGAAAGGAGCGATCAGCTCACGGCCATCGGAAATTGCAGACTCCAGTTCACCGACCGAGAAGACCTTCCCGGAGAACTTCTTCGTGATGGCTTCCTTCAGCGGTACCGGAAGGGTCGCAACACGCGAAGCCAGAAGGCTGGCACATTGCTCCTTCATGAGGTTGTCAGTGACCTTCTTCTGCTCGTCGAGCGCAGCCTGCAGCGAGAGGATGTTCTTATCGACCGGGGGATTGACTGCCGGAGCCGGGGGAGGATCCGCTTTTGCGGCCTGCAGGGACAATACTCCGTTCTCGAATTTCGCATCAACGATGCGCGCAGCGTTCTCGCGGTAGGAAGCCACGAGGGTGTCGACGGCCTGATCCGTCATACCATCCGGGAGGCTGGACGGGAGGAATCCCTTACCGGCCTGCAGGAGGTGGGAATACATCTGGTTCTCTTCGACCTTCATCCATTCATCGGCCGTCTTGCCGGCGAGGAGTGCGGGGAAGAAGAATAAGAGGCTCAACAATTTCTGTCGCATTGTTGTCGTTCCTTTCTGATTGTTGTGATTGTGTTCGTGAGACTGTTTTGATGCTGCGAGCCGGTTGATCCTCCCGCCTGCGGCCGCCTCTCCAACGATGTCCACATCGGCTCTGACAATGCGGTTCACCACGGGAAGCGTCTTATTCAGGGAGGCCACCAATGCACGTTTTGCATCCACCGATGAATCAACGGACAGCTGATACACGGTGTCGATCATGTTGTCTTCGTTCAGGGCGATGAGATTGTCCCGGAGCCATTGGCCGGAGGGAAGGATGCTCATCGTCGCCTTCAGTTCCTCTCCATCCACATAGGGTTTCGAGAGAACGGCGATGACATCGCTCGGGACCTTCTCGTTCCGGTTGGACTTGTGCCCGGCGCGGTCCGCCACGCTGTTCGCATAGACCTTTGCCCCTTCGAACACGTCCACCGATGCATGAAGCGCGGTCACCGGAACGTACATCGGGGGATTGGTCAGAGTCTCACCGGCGCGGATGATGGTGACATTCCACTTCCACCCCTTTTTATCGGCTGCGGTCGGTGCGGTGATGCTGACGGCGCCGAACTGGACCGACATCTGCTTCACATCGATCGCGGCGATGAGCTCGGAGACTTTGGAGGCAATATCCGTCTCAGCATCCCCCAGGCCTGTCGAAGATTCGAGGATCTGCACCAGCAGAGCGCGATTGACATTGTAGAAGTCGGAGGTGAAGCAGTACGACCACTTCGACCGGGTGTTGTTGTCGGCGATATCCTCATCCGAGCCGAGATGCCACTGGCTGAACGATCCATACCCCTTCGTGGAGATGTGGTTGTTCATCTCCCACTCTGAGGTTGTGGTGACGCGGTCGCCGAAGTCAATCTTTCCTGCTCGGATGAGCGCTTCGGCGTAGTTGAATCCCGGTATGTGAAGAACCCGTTTCATATTACTTCTTCACGCCCGTGCGAACGACCTTCCGCATGCCTTGCTTTTCCGCATGCAGAACAACCGTGATGGTATTGCTCTCTTGGTCGATGGCGTAGTCCATGATGACCACTTCCTCGCCGGGGAACTTCGCCGCGGCCTTCTTGAAGACCGGTTCGAGTGCTCTCAGCTCTTTTCCCTTCGCCTTCTGCAAATCATCGGAGACCTTGAACGATGCTTTCGCTGCAGCTGCTGCTTCCTGCTCCGCCGCGGCCTTCTCTGCCTTCTCCGCTGCATCCTGGGCTTCCAGCAGTGCGAGTTCCAGCTGTTCGATCTCTTCGGCCAGCTTCGCGATCGCCTCGGCGTTGGAATCCGGGTCCGGTCCGTTCACGAGATCGGCGTGCTTCTTCTGCAGTTCATCCAGCTTCGCCTGAAGCTGTTCAATGGAAGGAAGTTCTTTCATGGTGCTGGTCCTTTGAATTGGTGTATAAAAAAAGGGAAGCAAAAATGGACGCTCCAATGGAGCACCTATTTTCACTTCCCTATCAATCGCCTTCCGGGATCTGCCCGGTCGGTCAAAAGTGGGTCGGCTCATCGCCGAACGTGACTGCCTTGTTTTAAGTTCGCCCCCTGCCAGATCGGGGGCGGGTAGAACCTTCTGTCACCCGAGATTCAAAGAGCACCCCGGCAATCCCGGATGAACTTTGAAGGAGCTTCTCGGATGTCTCTTCCATCATCACGCGCTTCGCACCTACCGCTGGCTCGTGAACACCTGGTTCCCGCGTGTCACCCAGGCTGCATCTCGAATCCGGAAGAGAATCGTCGTGGGAGATTCTCGTGTTTCAATGACAATGCAAAGTTACGACATGGGACTGCGTTTGTCAGTATAGATTCTATACTTTGGATAAGAAAACATACGTATGTACAAATTTGACAATTTCGATCACCAAACGTACTTTCCTGAAACAAACGGAGGATTAAATTATGGATATTCACTTAAAAGAAACAATTTTCTTTTCCCGTTCAGAGGTATTCAATGGACTGGTTGATATCGAACTTCAGGGAATTGAAAAGGGGAAGACTGAAGTAGCGAGATTGACATGGAAAGGGTGTAGTATCGCGAAAGCTGATGTGGTGGAAGAAGCATTCAAATCCAGAAAGCCGGTATCATTTGAGTATCACATGCGATACATGGACTTCGACGGTAAATCCGTGGATCTCGAATCACTTTAGATACCTTCCAACCACCGGGACAGCCTTACACCTGCAGTTCGCCACCTCTTCCACCGGAAGGATCGGGTCAAGCGGTGCATCGATCATGTACACTCCTCCGTTGGCACCCAGCAGCTGGAACTTCTCACGCGCCTTTACCACCGTGCGGTTCAACATCAGGTGACCGGGGCGAGGGATCCCCACGGATGAATGGAGCCACATCTTCGAAAGGTCAGGCACCTGATCGGAGACCTGCTTCATCCGGTCGTTTGTGGCGATCTCCTGTATGCGGTTCACCTCCGTCCGGTGGATCACTTCCGCCCTCTTCGCGATCGTGCCGAAGACGGACGGGTCCCGAAGATTCCTGCCGATGTCGTTGATGACTTCCTGCTGCGGCTTCTGGCCGAGGACAGCGAGGTCGATCTGCTGCGCGATGCGCTGTCGGGCGGTGTCGGTGATGCCGCGGACGAGTTCCGCATTGTAGTTCTTCAGCAGGTCGAGCTTTTTCTCCGTCAGGAAAGGAACGCCGGCGAAGATGTCCGCCCCCTTGACGATCTTATCCACCAGCTGAATACCCTTCACGAACATGCGCCTCTGGTTCTCACTCAGAGCTTCGACGAATTTCTTCTGGTAGTCGTCCGAGATTGATTGGACCCGCCGCTTCATCATCTCAGAGTTGATGGGGCTGACCTCTCCCGCCTCTGCAATGATGAGAATGATGTCCTGCCGCATGCGGTCCACGATCTTCAGAAAGTCCTTCGTGGACCCGGTCTTCAACGCGTCGATCTGCCGGAGCGCGTCCCTCGTGATACCATCAATTCTTTGCTTTGGTGTCATCGTTCAAGAAAGGAGTTACGGGCGGTACATCGTGGAGGATGTCTTCCTCCTCCTGGGTTTTGTTCGTTTCGCGCACTTTCTGAATGGTCTCGTTGGAATCGATCTCCACGCCCAGCATGTTCACGATGCCGTCGATGACCTTCTTCGCCGTCTCGTTGGTGATCCAATTCGACTGCACGGCGACCTTCAGCGCAGTGCCGAGCTGCACGAACGCCGAACCGATAACCGCAGCGTCCTTCCGTTCGATGTCGAACATGGACACTTCCACATCAATGAACTCATCCTGTTCGAGGGTCAGTTTGTTCACGTTCTGCGCCTGCTGCATCACGAAGGCCGCGATCGATTTTACCATCCGTTTCACGACCTTCTGCTTTCGTTTCAGCATTCGCATCGTCGGCTGCGTCATGACCTGCGCGGTGGCGAGATTCGAATCCGAGGCATCACCCATCCACATATCGGGGAAACCCTTGGTGCCGGTGATGAAGTTCTTGATGAGCTTGGTCGCAGCAGTAGCATCCACAGACTTCAGGTCCGGGGCTTTGATGTCCCAGATGACCTTCTCATTGTGGAGCTTCACCTCGCCTTGGCCGGGAGGTGCGACGCTGATCTTGTCGAGCTCGTCCTTTTCAACGCCCTCCATGGTGACATCGAAGAAATGAGCGTTACGGGCATCGAAACCCTTCAGCACGGCAAAGAGGAACTGCTCGAATGCATCGAGCCAGTCCAGGTATTCCACCAGCTCGCCGTATCCGCGCTTCTGGCTCATCACATAGTTCACGCGGAAGTAGAACACATCGCCGCGGAGTTCCTTGAAGGTCGGTGATTTCGGATCAGTGTCATACCGGATGACTTTGAATGGCTTGTCCTCTGCGCTGTTCGCACCGCGCATGATCAGCGTGTCAATGATGCGCTGATTGCCGGGAAGGGTGACCACATCTTTGATGTGGCCGGGGTCCATGTATCCGATGAGCACTTCGCCGTTCGCCTCGTTCACGAACGCGGGAAGGACAGTCTCGCCGGCAAGGAACGTGTCCTGCACGATGACGGGGAACTCTCCCTCGAGATCGTTCACGGGGTTCTCCCAGAACTCATCCCAGATCTGCTGCGCCTCCTTCTTCTGGGTGTCCTCGGAACCGTAGTCTTTGGTCCTCTTCTTGATCTTCACCTTCACCGCCATGTCCTCCCCGGTGGTGAAGTCCATAAGGATCTCGATCATACGCCGTGCGAGCGGGTAGCGCTGGTGTTCGTAGTATGACATCTCCTGCGCTTTGGAGAACTCCAACGGTTTGAGATCCCGCTTCCCTCCGGCAGTGATATTCCGGTACTTCCCTTCGTCCGCTTGGTCCGTCCCGACCAGTCCGACTTGAGCGGCCTGCAGGGGACGGGTGAAGCTTTTACCAGTATGAGGATTGATTGAGGGCATTCTACTGCCATTCCTTTCCGAGTTGTTCGATCAGTTGATTTGCGAGAATGGGCGACATGACCTGTTTATCCTTTGCCCGATGAAGGAGCTTCCGCAATGATTGCCGGATCTGCTCTTTCTCATCCAGTGATCGGAGGACAAAGGAGGCGCTGAGGTGCATTCGGTGCCGGACGATGAAGCTGTCAGTCTCGGTGGTGACAATGGAGTCACGAACTGAGATACGCTCTACGACTCCCTTGGTGGCCTCGTTGACTGCGAACTCATCACCAACCGTGAAGGTGAACGCGGTACCATGGGCATCCCGGAAGGAGATGCTGTGAATGATCTGCGACACGTGTCCACCCGGCTCGAACGGGCAGAGGGAACGCAGGTGCGAGAGGAACCGAACGAAGAACTGTTTCATTTCGACACCTTCCAATTCTTGGGGAGTGCTGCGTTTGCCTGTCGTGCCTCCATCCCCCGGACCATATCCCACTGAAACTTCCACGCGTTGTATCGGCGGCGAACGTTGTCTGCCTGAACGGCCGCGAAGATCAGAAGGGTCGGCAGCGGTCCGAGTAGGAAGTATAGGCCGACATAGATGCCGGCGTGAAGACCGAGGAACAGCAGGAGGACAGATTGTATCACCCATTTGACCATGTTAAAAGCTCCTTTTCATTCTGCCCGCATAGGGCGTTCGTGCATTCGGGTTGTGTACATCCAATCGTTCTTTCCGCACCGGGACATCTTCCTTCGGCTTCGATCCCTGCAGTGCCGCCGATACTCCGCGCAGTGTTCGCACCCAGTTCCAATAAACGAATGCGTCTCCTTTGTTGGGGGACCGTCCCAGGCGCTTTTTGATATCCTCCTTCGACTCGATGAAGATCTTCCCGTTCCTCGTCCCCCACTTCGGTTCCATCAGGTCAGCAAATAGATCCTCATCGAAGGGGATTGCGATTGTGCCGTTCTTGAGATCCAGCGAAGCGCGCCACCACATCTGGGAGCGGAGGTTCTTGAACTGCTCCACCATCTCGACCTTCTTCTTCGGCTCCCCGTCCTCGGATTCCTCGACCCGCTCATCCACCAGCGGTTCTGCTGCTTCCGAGGAGATGATGTTCACCACATTCTTCCCGAGCCGTTTCAACTCATTCACAGTGCCAGCCCCGACCCCCACACCGTCCACTCCGACATACCGTTCGTTGATGCGTTTCACGGTCATTTCTTTGTAGACCTGAGCACCGAGGATGTTCGAATCAGGACAGGGGAAGGAATCGATCTCTATCAGGACCGACCCCTTCCCGCGGGCGATGGCCGCATCGTCACCCCCCTCACTGTTCGCCACGTCCACCCCAAGAGCCAGGGACCCGGTGACACGCTCCAGCACCACCTTCCCATTCTCATCCTCGAACGCAGCACGCCGTTGGAACGCCGCTTCGAGCCACTCGTAGCGAATGAGCGCATCCTTGGCCTGTTTCGGACTGATGCCCCGCGCTCGGGAGAGGTAGAGTCGGTGTTCCGGGTTCTTGTAGCGATCGAGCATGTCGGCCAGTCCTTGTTCGGATTGAGCACCGGGGATATAGTTCGGGTTCCGCAGCACAACGTTGGGATAATCGAACCCAGATATCGTGACCGCCCGGACGCGCTTCAGCTGGGAGAACTTGTGGAGTGTATCGAACTGATTGTCCGGGTTCCCCAGCGCCATGATGAGGTTGTGAGGTGCAACGGACGTATTCTGCAGGGCGGTCATGATGGCATCCGATATACCGGGGGTTTCTTCCGTGATGATCAGCAGGTGTTCGGCATGGAAGCCCTGCGCCTTCGTTGCTGACTCCTCACTCGCACCAACACCGGCGACGAATCCCTGAATTGACCACTCATCCTGCCCCTTGTGCATCTGCAGCTTCAGCGTGGTCAGGTGCCCCCGATTGTATCGTTTGTGCAGGGTGCCGATCTCCTTCCAGATGTGGAGGTCCAGCTGCTTCTCCTTTGGCGCGGTAGTGACCACCATGGAGTTCTCGAAGCAATCGAAGAACCAGAGGGCGATACATGCCCCCAGGAAGGTCTTGCTGACACCGGTTGCGCCTTCGATTGCCACCCACTGATTGTTCACCAGCGCATCGAGCACCGTGACGAATGGGTTCTTGGTCCCGTCCCACTTGTGACCGGCATACTCCGGATGGAGTTCCCAGTCGATCATCTCCCGTTTGATGCCGAGCTTGTCAACGATCCAATCTATGGGGTGGGTCTGATAGAACCTGCGGATCTCCTGCTCCGCTTCCCACCTCTTCCGGTCCGCAAGCTCCTTCTGTTCTTCGATGGCACGTTTCCGGTACTCATACTCGGCCTGAGCGCGGATCTGCACTTCATTTCTTGGACTCCGTGCTGTATTGCTCTTCGGTGAGTACATGTAAGGGGTTCTCTCCTCTGCGGATGCGGTCCACCTGCTCGAAGGTGCACTTGCTCCAGTCGATGTTGATATTGAAACCCTCCGTTGCCAGCCGCTTCGGTGCATCAAGGCCAAGGATCTCGCAGCGCTTCTCGATGCACCACTGAACGCCGTCGAGGAACTTCTTCTCGCCCTGCGTGTCGTATTCCTTCACACCTGCAGACGCAACATCACCATCCTTCGCACTCTCTTTCACCTTCACCGGCTTCAGGGAGCGTTCCCAGGCCAGCCAATACGTACGCTCGAGATTGTCGATCTTCGCCAGCTCCACGGCCTTCGCTTGGTCGAACTTCGTGTTCGCCAGCTCCATCCACTGTTTCTGCAGCTTCTTCAGGTAGTAGCTGATGAGCTGCTGGGTGACCGGTTTCGCGGGGTTCAGCGCGGACAGCTCCTTCGCGATCACCGACTGGTACTGTCCTTTGAAATACCGCTCGGCAATCTCGTTCATCAGCCATGCTTGCTCGGCCTTGCTGAACTTGTTCCGGGTAACGGAAACCTTCTCTTTTACGCTGTTTTCCTCAGGCATACAAACCCCTATGACAAACCCCAGGTCACTTCTTGACCATTCACTTTGATCTGCGCGTTCCCGGTGTGCTTCACGTATCGGTTGATGATGACATCGCAGTAACTCGGGTCGATCTCCAGACCATAGCAAACACGGTCGATTTTGTCCGCGGCGATGAGAGTGGAGCCGGAACCGAGGAAGAAGTCGAGAACGATGTCCTTCGGTTTCGAACTGTTCCCGATTCCGTTGGCACAGAGATCCAGCGGTTTCATCGTCGGATGTTCCTCGGAAGACCGCGGCCGGTCGAATTCCCAGACCTCCACCTGCTTCCGGTCGGCAATAAACGATGAGGTTCCGAACCATCCGTAGAAGCAGGGTTCGTACATGCGCTGATACTTTGCCGGGGAGAGGACGAGCTGTTGCTTCTTCCAGATGATGGTCGCGCTCCAGTGACATCCCATTTCAATGAGCCACAGGCGCATCCGCATTCCTTCCGGTCCAGAGGCTCCCCACACGTAGATGTCGCCGTCGTTGTTCTCTTTGATGGCGGTGAAGAGTGCTTTACAGAACAGTTCCCATTCAGATGCGTTCAGGTTGTCATTCGCTATCCCGCGGTGCTTCCATCCCGGATGGTTCTTCTGGTCCTTCCCGTAGTTCACGTTGTACGGCGGATCTGTGAAGACCATGGCGGAGCGCTTCCCGTTCATCAGGCGGGCGACATTCTCCGGTACGGTCGAATCCCCGCAGAGCAGTCGGTGGTTCCCCAATTCAATGAGATCTCCGGGCTGGGTGCGCGGTACGGCAGGAGCGGGCGGAACATCATCCTCCGCGACTTCGGGTTTCGGCCAGAACTCCGGGAATTCGGCTTTCAGATCATCGAAGCGGAGATCCTTCGACAGTTCCGGCATCGATGCTTCGAGTTCCGTGAGGATCTTCGCGAGCTCTTCGGTGTACTCCCCGGAGATCAGGTGACTGTTGGCGACGATGTTGGCGGCGGCATGCTTCTCTTCGGTCCAGGAGACTTCACGATATCGTAGTCGTTCTCCATTGATGAGGATGGATCCTTCAGCGACGGTGCCGGTGCGTGTGGGTGTATCGTAACGACGATCAATCTCGATAGTGGCGTCCGGAGGAAGAATGCTGGTCCGCTGGTGTCCGGAAACAAGGCGGCTGTTGGTGATGTTGAAGACGATGCCGGATAGATCTCCATATTCCGCGAGAGAGCTCCGGAGCCCTTCACGGGCTTTGTCATCGATCGTGCGTGGGTTTCGTTCCCAGGGGGTGAGCTTGGAGATGGATTGATCTGTCATAGGTAGTAGCACCGGGAGGATTCGAACCTCCGACCTTCGGGTTATGAGCCCAACGAGCTACCGCTGCTCTACGGTGCAATGAGGGAATAAAAGGAAGCCCGAATGACCGAATCGTTTGCCGGTATATCGGGCTTCCACCAACACCTTGAGGAGAGTTGATGCGGTAAATTTACGGAACGGGATCGCCGTTGTCAGTATAGATTCTATACCTTGTCACTGTATTTCCCCGAAAAGTATTTCCTGTCGAAGAGGATCTGCTTCACGGTCGACTCGGAGAGAAAATACTCCGCAGCGATTTGCTCGCGCGCATCGGATGGCTTTACCTTCTGAGAGCGGAGCTCAACGTATTTACGCTTGATGGCTTTGTTCCGGGCTTCGCGGTGGATTGTCATAGGATCGTTATCTCCGTTCGTGGATTGTCTTTGTCTTTTTCATACGGGAGGAACACAGGGATGATGTGCTTCGCATCGTCATCAGGAATGAGCTCGGCGCGGACCATCCCGTCGAGGAGCCCCTGCACGATATTCACGTAATCGAACCGGCCATGGGTCCGGCGGTAGATCTTGAACTGCAGGCGCAGCGGGAACACCCTCCCCTTGATGAGCCTGCGGAACTGCTGCCGGACGGCGGAGAGCTGGTAGGGGAAATCCACGTCGGCCTGTCGCTGCGCTTTCTTGGATTTCAGCACCACATTCCTCCCTCCGACCATGATTCCGGTCCGGGAGTTCTTGGAACTGTAGAGTTCGCCGAAGATTGTGATCATATTATTCCATTGACCGTTGAGGTGAAGGATTGATTTCTGTCAAATTTTTGCCAAGATTCCACTAACACCTTGAGGATCTATGTACGTTCTGTTCTGCGTTGAAAGCCGTGAGTTCGTTCTCTCCGTTGTTCCCGATGAACCGCTCCCGCTGCTCTACTGGGGCCGGGAGATCACACCGCTGGCAATCATTCCCTCACTTGACGATGCCATCTTCATGGCCGGCGAGGTCCAGCGCGTTCACTATTCAGAAGATCTGTATCACTATTCCATCCAGGTGCTGGAGTTGGGACCGAACAACATCCCACGCTTCAACACTCCAGCATTCGAGATCCCGGCGCGGCGGGGACGATCGGTGAACTGATCATGATGCTGTCGTGATCCACTCGCACCCGCACTCCGGACACCGGCACAGACTGGAACCGGGACGGACGGGGACGACCGCAGATCTGCACCAAAGTGCGCAGAGAAGTTTCGTGAAAAAGTTCTTCATTCCTTCACCTCCGGCGATGCTGACTTTTGTTCTTTGCAGTTACAAAGTCGCGGCCAGCACTCATAACAGTTCCAAATAGTTTTGGGCGTATCTTTGCTCATCAATTCCCCGTTGCGGAACCAATACTTTTTTGTCATACTCATCGTATCGCCGTTCATTCCTTCACCTGAAGTATTGTTATAACGGCAGCCGTGTTGCGCTGGATTCTGCTTCCTCTGTCCACCTGCAGGGCATGATGCCGATATCGTACCCTCCGATCTTCACCCTCATCAGCATGTGCCCGCTTGCTCTCGCTGCATTCACTGTGCCAAACTTGACAACTTTCACTTCATCAGTTCCAACTGTATCCGCCACATCGATGAGCTTCCGGATGTATTTCCACTGAAACAGAGTTCCTCGAATGAGAATGAAGTTCTCTCCGGTTTTCCAATGTGCGGATCGCTTCTTCGGCTGGAGATCCCGCAGCATCTCAACCGGGATCGCCCGGAGCGTTCTATTCGCTTTCGGATAGAAATCCTCGATGCTCTTAACGAATCCAGCATCGATAGTATGACTGGTGATCGGTGCTTGGGCTTTTTCGACACGAATAATAATGCAGCCGTCCGTGGCATAGATCCAACGGCCTATCACAAAAGGCTCTCGGATATCCAGATACAGGATGTTCGTTGAACAGAACGATTGCATCAGTGTTTTTGCGGACCGGTGTTTCATTGCTTCACCTTTCATAACTCAGATACCGTGATCACGATCGATGGCACCTTGGCAAGTATTTTCGCATCGGGATCACCGTCGTGATAGGTTACAACCTCTCGTTGAACCTTCTCAATCTCTCCGATCGTGAAGTCCGGTGCTCGTTCCGGAAGACATACCACGATCGGCATCTCCTTCGGATACTTCTTGAGGAACGAAATCATTTCACCCACGGTGCTCGGGGGTGGCGTCTTCGCGTTGTGTGATGTGCTCATTTTGTTTATCCTTTGTGGGTCGTTTGGGTGATTTTCGGCATGACGGAGATATCGAAGTAGCCGCCCCACATGCCTTTGTTTGTTACATGGAGGGCATAGGCCAAACGGCCGTGCGGCTTCTGGCGAGGATCGAGTTCCGGCGCGAGATGGTCCATCGTTTCATTGTGCGTGACGGCGTTCATTGCTTCTTTCATTGCCTTGATGAGTGTGAGGGCGTCGGAGGCCTCTTCGATCCAAGGGACGGCTATCAGGTCCATGTCCCGATGGATTGAACCGTGCACCGCCAGTGCATATCCATGGTCTTTGGCGATCTGCTGGAGCATGGGATATAGTGCACAATATGCAGCTGCTCTGGCAGGGATCGGTTCCTTGTATTCTTTCATCCCTTCACCTCCGGCATCTCGTCCCAGGTGCGACCGTCCAGGATGCGGCCAGATTCTTTCTTTCCGGTTTTCGTCATCACAGACGGATGCAGTGCGTTCCATTCGTCCGGCGTTGTAATGTTCTTTTTATCGCGGAGTAGTTTCATTGCCTGTTCGCTCGAATCGGCATAATCGCCATTCGTGAGCAGTGTGATGGATTTATAATTCGTGTCCGCTCTCGATCCATCCGCCCACTCTCCCCACTGTTTGAAGAAGAACGGCACGCCTGCAGCTGCGCACTGATCCCGCAGCGATCGTACCCAGTCGGGATGCATCGGACGGGCATTGTGGCCAGACTCTCCGCCGACAACGATCCAATCGATACCGCGATTCCCGCACTCGCAATGAGGTTCCCCGCATCCGAGCGCATGTAATCCATCGGCCAAGCTGGAATCAAGATCCACCGGCCCCAGCAACGGCTCCATCGACAGCCAGCGCACGGCGGCCGGGACCTGCAGCAGGATTGGGATGCGCTCGTCAGCACTCTTCTGATCCTCCACCGATACACCGAGCCAGACGTTGGGGAGCGGTTTGAACGGATCGCCGAAGGCACTCGGATAGGCGGTCAGGTATTCCAACATCCGCTCCGGCCGCTTCGTGAGGATCTGGAAGGTGTGCTGCGGTGCCTGCTTCATTGTCACGAACACGCCTTCGATGAACTGGAACGGCACATCCGGATGGAACAGGTCGCTCATGCTGTTGACGAAAATCCTCCGCGGTCGCGTCCAGCGTAACGGGATCTCCAACGCTTCCGGTACTGTCCGGACCTTCCCGTTCCACTCTACCCCGGAGGGCCGCTTCACCGTGAGGCCTTTGTACCGTTCCTGCCCCATCCCTGCCAGCCGGTGCGCCACGCGCATCGCATAGCAGTTCCGGCATCCTTCCGATACCT
>ERZ869929.389-NODE-389-length-28312-cov-5.498673_pt1 | contig 28312 bp, 42 predicted proteins | sample MGYA00579312_ERZ869929 | MGnify/ENA primary metagenome ERZ869929 (study PRJEB32216, sample SAMN09231818) | wastewater metagenome | place: USA: Maryland | collected 2016-08-09 | study: EMG produced TPA metagenomics assembly of the PRJNA472060 data set (Reclaimed... | reverse complement strand
TAGCACTTGACAAAGGCAACGCACTAAAGAAGCCAACAAAACTAAAATGGAAAGCCAGTTCTTTAGAAGATATATTTGATGCTTTAGCGGCTCAGGATTGGTATCCTTTGGAAATCAATGGTGTTGAAGTCATTGCTGGCAAGCGTCTAAAGAAAAGTGTGGCGGAAGGCACCGTTTACCCCAACGCACAAGTAATCAAATCCAAGAATGGAAAGCCAGTTGGTGAAATCTATCAAGATGGCAATACTTGGGGTTGCTTCCACTATCGTGCTGACCGAGGTGCTGACTTCTTGGACAGCAGGGAAGATGCTATACAAGAACTCAAACTTATACACCAAGAAAATGGAAGAAAGACTCCAGACTATACTATCAAAGGTGAGGTTGAAGAAGGCCAACTTGACGAAACCAGCCCAGAAGCAATCGAAAAAGTCAACCAACTATACCGAAATTAACCCCATCTTGCCTGTGAGCCCTTTACCCCAGCATCATATGCTATAGATTTAAGGTGATCACGCATTTTTTCCAATCGCCCCCGATTCCAGCCCGCAGGGCATTCTTTGCTCCACACTTCCGAAACCCCGTTGTTCCACCATTTTTTCCCGTTTTGAGCGTTGCCTCGAACCCACCCCGGACCGGGACATTCCCAACTTCTAACTGATCTTTCACCATTGGTCCACGAAGATCTGCCTTTGAGTTGAGCCCGGTGTTTTTCAATTTGTTCCGCAGTTTTGACATGCCCACTGGATGTTTCTCCTCCGTTGGTTTTGTTGTGCAGTATACCGGTGCCGTTGTCTTTGCGACCATACCATCGAATGTATCTGCGTTCCAGGGCCAATGCTCCAATTTCGGTTAGACCTTCTTCTAACACCAAAATTTGACTGATGTCCCTGGGAGTGGTTATTCCGTGTTTTTTGTGAGACACATACATTCGTCGATCAACTCCTTTGCCGATATAATAAGGCAAGTTGGTTTTTTTGCTGATGTAAGCATAGGTGTAATAGCCCTGGGGTATTCTTTTATACATATAACCATCCCAATAAGAAGTGTTTGTTGTATTTATACAACACCCTAAAAATTACCCGAAATACAGCGATTGACCAGAATTTCCCAATTTGCTATAATATACACATAGACAGCAACAAACTGGAGCAATTTATGGGAACTCGAGGCCGCATTGGAGTAATGCACGGGAACGTGTGCAAGAGCATCTATTGCCATTGGGATTCATATCTGGACCACAACGGCCGCATTCTGCTGAATCACTATGACTCGGCCAAGGCCAATCACCTTGTGGCCCTGGGCGACATCTCTAGCTTGGACATCAACGTGGAGATTCCCGAAGGTGTAGAGCACAGTTATGACAAAGCGGCCAAAGGTGTCACTGTGTTTTACGGTCGCGACCGTGGCCAAGAGGGTGTGGGTTTTGTAACTGATCTCTCCTTCCAGTCGTTCATGACCACTGTGAAAGACAGTGGTGCTGAGTACTACTATGTGATGAAAGAAGGTGAGTGGTATGCAGGCAGTGTGTACGAAGCTGACGGCGTGGTCAAAGGTGGGCTTGTTCGACTTGCCGAAGCATTGGCTGCTGTTGATATAGCCAAGGACGAAGCATAACTGAGGACTACTTGCGATGAGTGGATATCAATCAATACTTGCCCTTCGCCGTCTAGAAGAGCAAGTTGACAAATTGGGCTTTATGTTTTGTCATCCCAAGCATGGCAACTATGACAATGTTGACATGGTCGCCTTGCGACCCAAAGACGATGCCGCAGTGCCAATCTACAGCCGCGATGCTGAAGTGTTCACCGGAACCCTGCAGGATCTAGCGGTGTGGATACGTGGGGTTGAGTGGGCACGACAGTATGACTACCTGCTGAAATTGTCAGACGACAAGAAGCGTGAAAAGTACGAAACTCGAGAGCGCGAGCGCCAGGCCGAAACGCGAAAGCGGCAAGAGCAGGCCAAAATCATGCAGGTGCTACGGTCTTCTGACAAGGAAAATCTAAGCCCTAAAAAGTAACAATTTTGTGTGGCTTTTTTGCCACACAATTTTGGTTGACTCGAAATTCCCAAACTGCTATAATTAGAGCATAGAGAGCAACAAGGAGTTGAACATGTCAGGATTTGTAGACGTCAGCAATATGAGCGATCAAGACATCAAGCGTATGGGACAACAGGATGACAGTGTTGATGAACAGCCGCGTCGCTCGTATTCCCGTCGCAATCCGCAAGGCTACAACAACAGCAATCGTCCTGCTTCACTGCCCAATATTGGCTTCACTCTGAGTGATGTCTGGGCCGCTGCCTGTGCTGCTCAACGTATCAACGGCGATTATGTCAAAGAGCCCAAATACGAATGGAACGAGGCTGCTCAGCAAACTCAACTGGTTCGTCGTCGCAATCGTGACATCATGACGGAGTTCCTGCAGAACCCCGATCGCTTGACCACAGACGATGTGGAAGCTGGTGAGCAGTGCCGCACATTCCTGCAGAGCGATCTCACATTCCGTGCTCTCAAGGGCAAACTCACTGAGTTTGACGCAGCCATCAGCAAGTGCCTGGCAGTGCAGGATCGCTTTTACACTGTGAGCCATCGCTATGAACTGGCAGTGATTGCTGCCCTACCCAATTCTGTTCGTCGCACCCAGACTCGTCAAGACACTGATCAGCGTATTCAATTTGCACAGGGCGGCTTCGTTGGCAAGGTTGGCGACAAGATCACTGCCAACATCGAAGTGTTGAGTGCCAACTATAGCCAGCAATACGGTATCTTCTGGATCCGTGCTGTGACTGATCAAGATCAACCTGTGATGTTCAGCCTCAAAGAAAAACACGATGCAGGCACACATCTTTCTATCCAGGGCAAGGTCAAAGCCCATCGTGACAATTTGACCCAACTCAACTATGTAAAGGTTCTGTGATGTCCAAATTCGTTCTGAGTTTTGTTATGGGATTTGTATTGGGTCTTGTGGTGGCAAGTGTGGGATTCTCTGGAATCGCTCGCATCATGGATCGCGGCGTAGAAACTATCCAGACCCAAAGCCGAGAATTGGCCCAGTAAAATGGGCAAACTGAGTCTGCGTTATAGCATCAAGCGGTTGACCAATAAATCGTCTAGTGCTATAATAATGACATGCTGAAAAAACAGCATATTTTTCCAACTTGTAAGGCAACTTTGAAAGGCAACTTTATGTCCGCAACTGAAAAACTGTTCTCCGTGGCAGGTACCGCTCGCAACGCCGATGGCACTGTGAAAGCTCGTTTTGCTAATGACTTGGTGGCTCGCATCAAGATTCTCAACAAGGCAGGCTGCACTGACATCAATCTTGTTGAGCTGCCTCAGCCCATGTCCAAGCTGCAGGCTCTGCAGTATCTCACTGAGCAAGGCATCACTGAGGGTGATGCAGGCTATGCTGTGGCTAACAAGCTGGCTGAAAAAGCCAAGGTCGCCAAGAAAGGCGAAGTCAAGGTGCAGGCCACTCGCCCTGTCAAGGCCAAGGTCACCAAGACTGTCACTGCTGAGCAGTTGGTTGCAGAAGCCAGCCAAGACTAAGCACCACAGTGCCAACAAAACAAGCGGCTTTTTCGGCCGCTTTTTTGTTTTGCGGCATAATTACAGTATGCAGGACACGGATCCTTTGTATCAATACGTGCGTCAAGTCATGCTGGAAATCATGGCAGTACTCTGGGCTCATGGCCAAACCACACTGCATGTGGGGGCTGTGATGCGTTTGTTGGGAGTGCCAGAAAACGAAGCCAGTTTACACGACGACGAGCGTTTGGACATCTCGGAAAATGGATCTGAACTCATGCAACAGTTACGGCTCTATAGATTTCAACAAAATCATGTGCCAGCAGGAACCACTATTCATTGATGTCACTCATGAACGTTCGTGCAGTGGAACCACTGTACATTGTTATTTTGCGAAATCAGCAGGCCGAAAACCTGCTAAAAAATTGGGTAAAAGATAACCGAGTAGAACATACTCAGGTCACGGGCAATCGCTTGATGATTCATCATCAAAATGCTTTTGATCATTTTTGCCTGACTTGGAACCACCCTTGGGACTTGGTCACAGTGTGGGACACTTGGAATCGCAGACACATTTATTTTTCATAATGCATTGACACAGTGTCGATACATATTATACAATAGCACGTCACAACAAGGAGAAGCTATGACCAATCACGATCAGATCGTTGAGGCCTTCAACACATATTTGGCCGAAAACGAAAAATTCACGCAAAAAGGCGTAAAAGCCTCAGCAGCTCGGGCTCGCAAAGCTCTGCAAGAAATGAGCAAGGGCATCAAAGAGCGTAGAAAAGAAATCACAGCCGAGAAGGAGGCGCTGGCAGCAAAATGAAATGGATCAACCTTTCTGAGCTGTTTCGGCAGCCAGATTGGCCCCAGACGCTGACACAGCAACAACATCAACAACTGTTACAAGACAAAATAGATCGCGCTCACGTGTATCGTCTCTTGAACAGTCATTTTATCAACCAGGAGGATATTGTATGTTCCAAACTGATACCGCCTCAGTCACATGGCGCACAGCTGATCAAATAAATTCGGCTATGTTGCGTGTGTACAACCACATGGCCATGGCCGTGGCCACTTCAGCCATTGTGGCCGGACTGGTAGCCAGCTCACCTGCTGCCATGGCGTTTTTGTTCACAGGCTTTATGCAGTGGGTCACTATTTTGGCACCTGTGGCTGCTGTGTTTGCCATTGGCATGGCGCTGAACTCTAACCCACCACGTGAGTTGGCTGTGCTGATGCTGCATGGTTTTGCAGCTCTCATGGGCCTGAGCCTTGCAGCCATTTTTGCTGTATTCACCACTGCCAGCTTGGTGTCTGCTTTTGTCAGCACTGTGATCTTGTTTGGCACCATGAGTATCTACGGTTATTTTACTCGGCAGAGCTTGGACAGCTGGGGCAAATACCTACTGGTTGGCGTGATTGCTGTTGTAATTGCCAGCCTGGTGAATCTGTTCATTGGATCCACAATGATGACCATGGTGATTTCGGCCATTGCTGTGATAGTGTTTCTTGCTCTCACAGCCTACGACACACAGAACATTCGTGAAATGGTCAGTGTGGAAGGCGCCACAGGTGCACAAGAAATTCAAGGCGCACTGAGCCTGTATCTCAACTTTGTGAATATCTTTGTGAGCCTGCTACAACTGTTTGGTAATCGCAATGAGTGACTCATTCTTAGAACCATCGCAAGATCTTGATACTTCGCTGGTAGAGCAAAAGAGAGACGACATCGGCACCACTCAGTGGGCCCAGGACTGGATCACCAATTCAGTGATTGGTGGTGCTCAAGGTGCTACCACTGTGGACTTTGGCAACATGGCCGGTATTACAGGCGGCCTGTGGACCACAAACACCACTGCTATTCCAGGCGCTGTGGGCGGTCCTTATACCATTACCACTGGATCAAACACTGGCACTTATACCTGGAATACCAGTAACACACCGACCACACTGTCAGCCGAAGGTCAAATGGAACTGCGTGGCAAGAACGCAGACATTGTGATCAATGGTCAGAGCTTGAGTGACTGGATGCAAGCAGTTGAGCAACGACTCAACATATTGAGACCCAATCCTAACTTGGAAAAAGAATGGGATGAACTACGCGAGCTGGGTGAACGCTACAGAGAACTGGAAAAGAAATGTCAAGAAAAAGCCGAAGTATGGAAGCAACTGAAAAAGATGCCGGCGCCCAGCCCGGATCAACTATGACTCCAAAACAGAGAATCAACTACATTGTGCAGTGGTTGAAGCAGTATGCCCGCAATGCCAAAATCTCCACTTTTGTAGTGGGAATTTCTGGCGGCATTGACTCGTCAGTGGTGAGTGCATTGTGTGCCCGAACAGGGCTCAAAACCATTGTGGTGCAGATGCCTATTCGGCAACACAAAACACTGGATCGACGCAGTTCAATGCAGGCTGGGTGGTTGCTGGAGCGTCACAGCAATGTCACACACATGAGCATGGACCTTACTCCAGTGTTTGCTTCTTTCGAAAAGAAACTGCAACCTTTTTGTTCAACAGAACAAGAACCCAATCCACAAGAGCAGTTGGCCTGGGCCAATAGCCGCAGTCGATTGCGTATGATGACTCTTTATCAAATTGCACAGAGTCACTCAGGTTTGGTCGTAGGCACAGGTAATCGAGTTGAAGACTTTGGTGTGGGATTCTTTACCAAATACGGCGACGGCGGTGTAGACATTTCGCCCATTGGTGACTGTCTCAAAACTGAAGTCTGGGACATGGGTCGAGAACTGGGCTTGTCGCAAGAAATCATTGATGCCCCACCTACTGACGGCCTGTGGAATGACGATCGTACCGACGAAGATCAGTTGGGCATGACCTATCCGGAATTAGAACGGACCATGCACCTGGATACCCTGGATCACGATGACGCAGAGTTTCGGGGCCTGAGTGCAGCAGAAAAACGACAACTGCGCAAGTATCAACAGATTCGTGCTCGCAACCTGCACAAGATGTTGCCCATTCCAGTTTGCAAAATGCCCGAGTCTGCGTTATAATCTACGCACATTACAGCAAAACTGTGATTTTTGACCTGTTTTCACAACGGTTTGTAGCCGTTGTGAGTAAGTAAAACTACCATGGAACAAAACACAATGAACAAAATGGCTACCTGGAGCAGTTATGCTCTCAAAGCCCTGGGCCTGTGGGCCGTTGTGCTGGCGTTGACTGCGGTATGCATGTACCAACTCAACCAACTTCGACAGCAAAAACTCAGCATGCCTTTGGCCTCGCTGAGTATAGAAGAAAAAATGCGACAGTTAGACTGTCTCACTCGCAACATTTACTGGGAAGCAGCTTCGGAGCCTTTTGAAGGCAAAGTGGCAGTGGCCCAGGTCACACTAAATCGCGTGGAATCTGGTCGCTACCCTGACAGCATCTGCGGTGTGGTCTATCAGAAAAATGTGATCTATGAGCGAGTGGTTTGCCAATTCAGTTGGTATTGCGAAACCAAGCACAGAGTCAAGGCCATACATCCCAGTCTGTACAAAGAAAGCGAAGAAGTAGCCAAGCGAGTGCTGTTTGAAGGTTTCAGATTGCCCAGCTTGAAGGATGCCATTTATTATCACGCCGACTATGTCAATCCAGGCTGGAACAAACCTAGAATTGAAAAAATTGGACGTCACATTTTTTACGGAGAGCGCACATGAACATTGAACAAATTCGCCAAGGAGCCACAACGTTTGTCAACAACTACTTGGCCAAAATTTCTGCTGATACCCTGGGCTGGTTGGCAGTGATCTTGTTCAACTGTGTGTTGATTCCAACCATGTTGGCTATCATGACTGGACTCAGCGATCGCACTCCTAGTCTGGACATTGTGGGCTTTTTATGGGCTGGCTTGGGTCTGTTGTTCTTCAGGGCCATTGTGTTGCGAGACATGCTGAATGTGATTACCATTGGAGTTGGCTTCATGGTACAAGCAGTGCTCATGGCCCTGATCTTGTTCAAGTAAAAAGTACTACAACAAAACCCCTACCCAGTGTAGGGTTTTTCTTGGCCAAAATTCCTGGTTGTGTTATAATAACAGCATGGATTTTACAAAGCACAGTCGAAATCGTTTCCTGGACTCGCTGTCTCACTGGCACATCAGCCGGGACTATGCTGACCCTATATACAATTACGTGGCCTATGGGTTTGAGCCTGGCGGCTTTTTCACCTCTGTGTTTGCCAACGATTTTCTTGGAGCCATGGGCCGCAGCCATCCTGCAAACTCAGTGGAAGAGCTCAAGCAGATCAGTGGTTGGATCCTAAACTCATGCCCACAACAGGCTTGGGGTAGCTATAAAAAAGTCAGTGATTGGGTCAACATGGATCCCAAGCGTCGGCGGCGACTACTGGAAGAGTGGAAACTTGTTCACTCTGAAGAAGAAGAAATCATGCTAGCCCTGCGGAATGCACACACAGCTGAACCATTGTTTTACTGACATGACATACACTGTACACAAATCCACAACTCGGCGCATTTGCCGCGGGCAACCGGGCTTTGACATAATTGACGGTGTCAAGCTTGTGCCCAGGGCAGAAATTGTAGTAACAGACGAATGTCCTACCAACATGGTTGACATGCTCATCTATGCCAATCTCAAAGGTTGGATACAGCCTGTGGCCAATGTGCGAGACGAAGAGCTTGTTTGGGACAAGTTGACCAATAAATCCTAATTTGTTATAATATAGGAAACGTCGGAGATTGACATGACAATGCATTTGGCTCATCCTGCTCTTACCATGGGCGGTAAGAAGAAGGGCAAACAGAAATTTCGCAATGCTGAAGAAGCTCGCAAGGCACGTGAGCTTGACGCCTCTTGGAAAGAACTGCAAAAGCGTTGGGACGTTGACGCTGACGAAAAACGCCGCAAACGTGCTCTGAGTGCTGAGCCGCTGACTTACAAACTGTCTACACCTGTGGGGCGCGAGACCTACCGTATTCAATCTCGTAACACCGGCGATGGTATTGCTGCCAGCCGTCCTGCCAAGGTTTATACAGGTGAAGAATGCATCGGTATCGGACAAATGCACAAGTCAAACGCTGTTCCTATTTTTAGAAAACAGGATGCAGAAGACCTTGCAAAAATGCGTCGCAACTGACATGGCACATTACACCTATTACTGCGAAGTCACTCGCCGCCGTAACGATGTTGAGTCTGGAGTGTACAAAATTGTAGCCGACAACAGTTTTATGGGTCCTTGGTTCCCCAAACTCAACCGACTGATGTCTTTCAGTGAATATGTGTGGAAAGAAGGCCCACGCGGTGGTATAAAGATTTCCAAGGCACCGTGGAATCAGCTGTGTCCCATGGGTTATGTTGCCAAAGACAGCGAATGGATGAAGCGATTCTTTTGGACTAAGCTAAAGGCAAAAACACTGTAAGGGTGTTGGCAAAAAGTATGAACTACAATGCAATGACAGATATGGAAATGCTGCACTATCTGGATCTGTATTCGGAGGATCCTGTAGTACGCAGGCTAGTGAATCTGCTATCAAACACCCGTGGTGCCCTGCTCACAGATCTCGAAAACGCAGGTATGGATCCTCAGACCTGGATGTTCGAAACAAAATGGCAAGATTATTATCCTGGCGACTACATCATTCACCTTCAGAGAGAACTTGAACGTGCTGAAGAAGAACTCAAAATCCTGCAACAAGAGCACGAAGAACTTCAAGACAAGTACGACCAAGTCAAAACTCGCACCATCATGCAGTTTGTTGAAGAAGTGCAAGCAGAAAAACGAGCAGCTAGCTACAAGGTGCAAGAAGCAATGAATCAAGCCAAAAAGCAAAAAGAAGAAAACGATCGACTGCGCGAGCAGATTGACATGTGGGGTCGAATAAATCAAGTCAAACAAAATGTATAAGATAAAATCTCAAAAAGTAAATATGTGGGAACAACAAGAAGTAGTTCGACTGCTCAAAGGAGCACCGGGCACACACTATCAAGAAGCCGACGACACTGGCAAAATGGTAATGCGTGACTGGGTGCGTAGTCTGCTACAGCATCAACCCATCACAGTGACTTTCATCAAAGCTGACGGTACCATGCGAGACATGAAATGTACTTTGAACTGGAATTTTATTCCTGAGGACAAGCAACCCAAAGACACTGTGCCAGTTGAAAAACTGTTGGAAACCAAAAAGCGCCGAGGCCCCGACGAGCACAGCCTGCGAGTGTTTGATGTTGAAAAGCAAGAGTGGCGCAGCTTCCGTTTTGATCGACTAAAAAAGATCACAGCCGAACTAACATTTGAGTAATTTTTTGAAAGGAACTAATATGAAACTATTGAAAATTTTTATTGCATTTTTTGCAATTTGCTTGGCAACATTTACCAATGCACACGCCCAGGCCTGGCCAACAAAACCAGTCAAAGTAATGGTAGGGTTTGCACCCGGCGGCGGCACTGATATTGCTGCTCGAATTTGGGCCAAACATATCAGTGAGATCTGGGGACAACCAGTGGTCATCGAAAACCGACCCGGCGCTGGAGGCAACCTGGGAATCCGACACATGCTGAGTGAGCCAGCAGACGGTTATACCTTGAGCATGACCCAAACAGGCAATCTCGGTCCTCAACATATTTTGAGTAACCCTGGCTATGACTGGCAAAAAGACATGATAGGTGTGGCGTACCTAGGCGATGCCACACCTTTTGTTGTTGTAGTAAACAGCAACTCCAAGGTTACCAATCTCAAAGAGTTTGAAGCATGGTCACGTACCAAAACTTTGAGCTATGCCATGCCGGGCATTGGTGTGCCGCATCATATTTTTGGCGCCACATTGGCCAACCACTTCAACGTAGAAATGACTGCGGTGCCTTACAAAGGTGTTCCACAGATCATCAACGATTTAGCCAATGGAGTACTGGATTTTGTTGTGGCGCCTACCAGTTCTGTGATTGAGCAAAACACTGCTCAAGGCAAATTCAATGTGATCGCAGTGATCGGCAATCGCACCTGGTCGGCTTACCCTGGAGTTCGCACAATGGGGCAGCAAGGCATTGACGGATTTGTAGTGCGACAAATGTATGTGGTCATGACACCTACTGGTACTCCCGATGCAGTGGTTCGCAAGATCAGAGCAGACAGCAAGCAGGCCTGGACTCGTGCGTTTGCAGAACTTCGTGAGCGTGGAGTGATCGATCCTGCACAAGAGGCCTGGCCAGAATCTTTTGAACAATTGCACCAAGATCAGCAAAATACCTGGACTAAAATCATTCAAAGATCCAAAATCAAGTCTATCACTCCGTAACAATGTTTTACTACACTGTCAACAGCAAGAAATATTTCAATCCATATCTGGCCTGGTTTGAAAATTACAAAACCAAGGCGCCGGTGCAATTTCATTGCAACGATCTTGAGTACAGTAAAATAAACTGGACTCAAGAGCCTCCAGAATCGTTTGACGAACTGATGGCCAGGCATGCCTGGCATCTTCGCAACAAATACGAACGGTTGATTCTTTTTTGGTCTGGCGGCACAGACAGTCACACGGTGCTAAACGTATTCAGCCGCAATCGCATACGTATTGATGAAATAGTATGCCTGGCAAACAAAAAAGTTCCATGGTATCCTGCCATGCATGTTGACTGGTTGAAAAAACATTACTGGGACAAATCTGCCAAAATAACTCATTGGGATATTTTAGATTGGAAAAAACGATCCGAAATCATCAAAGATGAAAAATGGACCATGGAAAATTTTGGCGACACTAGATCTTTTGATCTAGGTGGGGTAGATCTTCAGAGCTATGAATATTGTGCATCAAATCACGGTGCCTATAAATGGGCATTGATGTCAGGACACGAAAAACCCAAGCTGAAGTATAAAAATGGCACTTGGTGGACTGCAGTTGAAGATCGCCCATTGAGGCAATTACTGGGTCTAAGCAATGTTGAGCCATTTTTCTTGGATCCTGTGCTGCATCTCAAACAAAGTCATTTGCTAGCAAATACAATGAATCAACTGTCGATGACATTTCAAGACGGTGACGACGCAGAAAAATTATTGTGCAATTTACCAGAAATAGATCTTGTGTCAAAAGAAAACTATTCAAATTATGCTACAGCATGCGGTCGCCATCCAGAACTCTCCTTAGGAGTGAGCGCGGTCCAAAAAAACAAAATTTTTCAATTTGGCGGCGCAATAGAACTCAACTCAAATAACAATATCATGCAGTCTGTTTCACCGATTGCCAATCCAACGCTGTTAGAAAAGCTAAAAGACAAAGACCCAATGGCATTGAATTATATCAAAGGGATGTACTACATTGTTGGAGACTCTGGATTTCAAGAACATCTAAATGAAAATGCACTAAGAAAACCAAACAAAATTTTTAGCCTCAAACCAAATTTTAGCAAATTTTACAATCTAGGACATTAACCAATAAGTACATACTCATATGGCCAAGCAAGAAGAAACGATCAGCATGGAAGGCGTAGTGGAAGAAATCATGCCTGCTGCTATGTTTAGAATCAAATTAGACAACATGGACAGTACAGTAATTGGATATTTGTCAGGTCGCATGCGTACCAACAATATCAAAGTTCTACTCGGCGACAGGGTTGAAATAGAATTCAGCCCCTATGATCTCACACGAGGACGCATCACCCGACGCAAATAAATAAAGACATGGAAACAGCCGCGTCAATTGCAGATTTTATCAATATTGTTGAGGCCAGTACTAGGCCAGCCAAGCTAGAAACTACTCCCTTGCCATATGGCGAAAAAGATCTTGAGCCAGTGTTGAGCCGTGCTAGCATTGACTATCATTATGAGCACTTGGCCAAAAGTTATGCCAAGCGTTACAACGCAGGAGAAGGCAATGCCGATTTTAATCGTGCTGGCAATTTTTTACACAATAAGTTTTTCCCTCAACTTCGCTCTCCTCGTGCCGCCAACAGACCAAAAGGTTCTGTACTTGCGCTGATTGAAGAGCACTTCGATACTTGGGAAGATTTCAAAGAGCAGTTCAAAGAAACTGCTATGAAAATTCAAGGATCAGGGTGGGTGTATCTTTCAACCAATGGCGAAATCAAAACCATCCCCAATCATGCTGTACGCACAGACATAGCACTTCTTCTTGATATGTGGGAACATAGTTATTCGACAGATTACAAATGGGATAAAGAATCTTACATCGATAACTTTTGGAAAATAGTAAATTGGAATGTAGTCAACGAACGTCTGTGATAAATACTTGTGGGAACATACAAGTACTATGTCAACAGATTATCGAAAAACTTACGAACGCTACCATCGAGCTTCTCTAATAGACGGTGTTGAAATACATCATTTAGACGGAAACCATTTTAACAACGATCCAACAAATCTGCTAGCGGCGACGTTGGAGGAGCATTACAACATACATAAATCTCAGAATGATTACTATGCGTGTGTTATGATTGCGCAAAGAATGGCAATCAACCCAGAAGACTGGACAGATATGGCGCAAATCAACGGACGCAAATCTGCATTAGCTAATATGTCCAATGGCGTAGGCTTGATGCATTGGATAAAAAATTATCCAGATAAGGCTAAAGAAGCAGCATCACTAGGTGGGAAGATCGGCGGGAAGATCGCAACAGAAAGAACCCTAGGAATACATGCACTTACTAAAGAGGAAAAAATTGCCATTGCTTCAAAGGGCGGCCAAGCAGCTTCTGAACTTGGGTTTGGTTTCAAAGCAGGGCATGCAGCAAATGCCGGGTCTATAGGTGGAAAAAAGGGCGGTGCCTATGCTAAAGAAAACAAAACAGGAATCTTTGCATTAACACAAGAACAAATAAAAGCCAAGAACCAGAAAGCTGCAATAACTAAACTTATTAAAAATGGTAAGGCCTGTGCGTGGCCAAGGAAGGAAATATGATCAATATCACTGAATCAGCTGTAATCAAACTCAAAGATCTTTTTGCTGAGGAAAATAACCCCAAGTTATTGTTACGAGTGTTTGTGCAAGGTGGAGGCTGTGCTGGTTTTAGTTACGGCTTTACCTTTGATGAAGAACGCAACGAAGATGACTTTGACGTACCAGCTGCAGTACCTGTGGTAGTGGACTCCATGAGTATGCAGTATCTTCAAGGAGCCACAGTGGATTATCAAGAAGGACTTATGGGAGCCAGTTTTGTAATCAACAATCCGCAGGCCACAACTACTTGCGGATGTGGTTCTAGTTTTTCTGTTTAGCTAGTTCTCATAATGTAGCACAGCGCATAATACGGCGGCAGATTTGCGTTGGTGCCTGAAGTTCCACTGCTAGAAATAGAAATGCCAGTGACGCTATTTCCAGTTGTTGCGTTTTCAAGATTGTATCCTGCCATAAGGTCATTTCGGAATTCACCATTGGTAATTGCTACACGTCTTTGATATGAGTGAGTGTGCCCTGGATCCACAACTGCGTGAGTGTGTGATACTACCACAGCATCTTTACTACCTCCCAGTGCACCCACTGCATAGCTGAGTCCAGCACCAATTACAAATCTGTCTCTGAGATCTGGAGTACCATTGGTACCGTTACACAATGCATACCCACCTGGAATATTAGCAACTGAACCAGACCACATGATGATACCACCAATTGGTATGAATCCACCTACGCCAGTGATAGTACCACCAGTGATGGCCACTGCATTGGCGTTTTGAGTGGCCATTGTTCCCACCGTAGTTGTGGCGCCTGATTGCAATCCCAATGCTGTTCTTGCGCCAGCAGCTGAAGTGGCTCCGGTGCCGCCTGATGGAATACCTAGCACCACGCCAGTGATAGTACCGCCAGTGATAGCCACAGCATTGGCATTTTGAGTGGCCAAAGTACCCACAGCGGTTGTGGCTCCCGATAGCAGTCCCAATGCTGTTCTTGCGTCAGCTGCAGTTGCAGCGCCTGTTCCACCTGATGATATGGCCAATGGCGATGCCAAGCTAGAAACTGTGACGCCAGACACATTGCCACCAGTGATAGTCACTGCATTGGCGTTTTGAGTGGCCAAAGTACCTACGTTAGTAATAGCACCTGATTGCAGTCCCAATGCTGTTCTTGCGCCAGCAGCCGAAGTGGCTCCCGTGCCGCCCGATGCTATGGGCAACGCAGGGTTGAGACCATATATTTGCCCGCCAGTTATCAGCACGGCATTATCACTTTGTGTAGCCAAGTTACCCAGACCAAGATTTATGCGAGCCTGTGTGGCTGTGCTAGCCCCTGTTCCGCCATCAGCAATGGCAATGTCAGTGATGCCAGTGATGGAGCCACCAGTGATGGCCACAGCATTGGCGTTTTGAGTGGCTATTGTACCAGGTACAAAACTGGTAGGAATATTGCCAATACCAAGATTTATTCGAGCCTGTGCTGCATTGGTAGCACCTGTGCCACCGTTGGTAATATCTAACGGGAACAAAGGAATACCAAGGTTTTGTCTTGCGGTGGCGGCGTCTGTGGCTCCTGTTCCTCCTGAGTTGATATTCAGCGGAGCAGCCAAATTAGCAATGGTACCGTTTATGATGGCCACATTGTTGGCATTCTGCAAACTCATTGTGCCCAAGAATCCATTGCTAGGGTTCAACGTGTTGACCACATATTGTGTGGTAGCAATTTGATTGCTACTGGTTCCTGTCACTGGCGTTGGTGCAGTGGGCACACCAGTGAGCGCAATATTGGCTTTTTGATTTTGCACAAACGCAGTGGTGGCTATTCTTGTGGAATTGTCGTCAACGGTCTGTGTAGGCGCAGTAGGAAATCCAGTGAGAGCAATGTTGGCTTTTTGGGCTTGTACAAACTCAGTAGTAGCCAGGCGTGTTGAATTATCAAACGACAACGGCGAAGGTGCAATAGGAGTGCCTGTAAGCACTGTGTTGTTTTTTTGCGCTTGTACAAATGCTGTGGTTGCAATCTGTGTGCTGTTGTCTGTGTTGGCAGCTGTGGGTGCAGTGGGTAGACCAGTAAGAGCAATGTTGTTTTTTTGCGCTTGTACAAATGCTGTGGTTGCAATCTGTGTGCTGTTGTCTGTGTTGGCAGCTGTGGGTGCAGTGGGTAGTCCTGTAAATGCTGGACTGTTGATAGGAGCGTAAACGTTGCCTACACCGCCAGCAAAAGTTGAAATAGCAGTGCCCACAAAAGCTGTAGTAGCTAACTGGGTAGTGTTTGTACCAACTGATGCGGTGGGTGCAGTAGGAATGCCAGAGAACGCAGGACTGATTTTTTGATCTTGTACATAGGATTCAGAAGCCACTGCAGCCCATGTGTTGGCCATATTTCTTACTAACAAAGTATTGGTATCGCTGTTGAACCATAATTGACCTTGTATGGCGTTGGGCGGTGCAGCAGGTGCACAAAAATTTTCCAACAAATAAACGTAGTTTTCGTTTTCAATTAGTCCATAATTGGTCACTCCACGCCCGACCAGTGTCACAGGAATAGTAGTAGAATCCACTGTTCCGTCAGCAACTGTGGCCACTAAATTGCCGCGTGTGTTGTTGATGATATAAGCCATTAACTGCTCCGTTTGGTATATTTAGCCCGGCCGAGTCAGCCCGCCTGGCTCCAACAATTGGTAAATACATCATTAGGACATTGGGCTATGACACAGCAAATAATTGATGTAGGTAATGTGGCCAACGACGGCCAAGGCGATCCAATACGCACGGCATTCATCAAAACCAACGAAAATTTCACAGAACTCTACAACATCGGAGGCGTAGCCGGTATTTCCAACGGTACCAGCAACATTGCTATTGAAAGCTCAGGCAACGTCAACATAAGTTCAGCTAATGTGGCCAACGTTTTTGTGGTCACTGGCGTAGGCAGCTACAACACTGGCACATTCAGTACCACTTCTTTGACCGCAGCTGGCAATATCAGTGCTGCTGGCAATGTCACAGCGGCATTTTTTACAGGCAACGGCAGTGGACTTACTGGAGTGATCAGCAGTGCAGCAGCAGACCTAATCACTGGCAATAGTTTGAGCGCAAACGTTGAATTTAGCCAACTGACTACTGTGGGCACACTGCTTTCGTTGATTGTAACTGGCAATGCTCAAGCAGGAAATGTCAACACTCCAGGATTGGTCAGTGCCGCTGGCAATGTAATTGGCGATAACTTGGTGACCACAGGCAACGCTCAAGTATCTGCCAATGTCAACGCTGGCAATGTAAACGTATCAGGCAGCATAAGCACCGCTGGCAATATTGATGCAGCCAATCTCAGCCTTTCTGGGCAATTTTTTGCGGACACTGTGGCTGGCAACGTATTCAGCGCCTCTGGCAATGTCACTGTGGGAAATCTCAGTTCCGCAGGCACAGTTTTGGCCACAGGCAATGTCACAGGTGGTAACATTGTTAGTGCAGGTTCTGTGAGCGCTGCAGGCAATGTCACAGCCAACAATGTAAATTCCGTAACTGTCACTGCCAGCGGTAATGTAGCGGCCGGTGGCATTGTAAGCACTGGTAATGTGTTGAGCGTGGGATTTTTCTCAGACAACTGGTTTTATGCCAATGGAACTCCTTTGGATTTTCAACAACCTGGCGGTACCAATCAACAAATTCAATACAACAACAACGATGACTTTGGGGGCAGCGCCAATCTCACGTTTGACCCTATATCCAGAATCTTTGCTCTAAATGGTGAGGCCACGGTATCAGGCAATATATCTACAGGAAACCTCAACACAGTTGGTACAGTTACTGCCACAGGCAATATTGTGGGCGGAAACATTATTACAAACGGTGCGGTGATCGGCACTGTAAACGTTGGTAATCTTTCTGTGGTGGGAAATATCATTGTTGATGGCGTTATTGCCAACAATTTTGCCAACATCAGTGGCAATGTGCAGGTTGGCAATCTCAACACTGTGGGATCTGTTTCGGCCACAGGCAACATCATTGGCGGTAATCTAAACACTGATGCGGTCAATGCTTCTGGAGCAATAACTGGTGCATCACTGTCTGTCACTGGCAATGTCACAGCCAATGGTGTTACTGTAAATTCTGATGCATCTGTGGCTGGACTGTTGTCAGTGACAGGAAACTTGACCAGCGGAAACTTGAACACAGGATTTGCAGCAGTCAATGATATTTCTAGCCAAGGCAATGTGATTGGTCTCACTGTACAAGCCACAGGTTCAATGACCAGTGTAGGCAACATTGTGTCTTCGGCCAACGTCACAGGCGGAAATCTAATCAGTCAAAATCAGTTGATTGTCACTGGCGAAGCCAATGTAGCAGCGTTGAACTCTTCAGGAAACGTCAGTGCTGCCGGAAACATTTTTGGTGGCAATGTTTTGGTCACAGGATTGATTTCCACAGCAGGCAATGTCAACAGTGATATTGTCAACTCTAATACATTGAATCTGTCGGGCAATGCCACTGTTGGTAATTTGCTGACCAGTGGCTTTATCATTACAACAGCCGAAGTATCTGCAAATATCATTTCAGCAACTGGTAACATCACTGGTAGCAATTTGTTGACTTTTGGAGCAGTTTCGGCAAGCGGCAATGTAACAGGTAACTTCTTTATTGGCAATGGATCACAGCTAACTGGCGTGTATGCCAACTCAGACGTGGCCAATTTGCTAGATAGTTTTGGTAGCAACGTCATCAGCACCACTGGTAACATCACTGGCAACTATATTCTTGGCAATGGTGCATTTTTATCAGGTGTGGGCATAAACAGCTATGGTAATGCAGACGTGGCCAATTTGCTGGCATCATTTGGTAGCAACACAATTAGTACCACTGGTAACATCACTGGCAATTTCTTCATTGGCAATGGATCACAGCTAACTGGTTTACCTGCTGGCTACGCCAACTCAGACGTAGCTAACTTGTTGGCATCATTTGGTAGCAACACAATTAGTACCACTGGCAACATCACTGGCAACTTCTTCATTGGCAATGGATCACAGCTAACTGGGCTACCTGCTGGCTACGCCAACTCAGATGTGGCTAACTTGTTAGCATCGTTTGGTAGTAATTCTATCAGTACTACAGGCAACGTTGCTGCTGGTAACATCTTGGGCGGAGCCAATGTAAATGCAACCACTCACACTGGTGCCACTGTAAGCGTATCTGCTAATGTCACTGCAGGTAACGTGCTCACAGGTGGACTAATTTCTGCTACTGGTAACATCACTGGCGGAAATATTACCACAGCTGGAAGATTGTCGGTTGGTAGTAATATCACTGGTGCAGAATTGTCTGTATCTGGTGGCGTACTGTCGGCATCATTGGGCACTGGCACAATATCTGGATCATCTTTGGATGTTGGAATTGGTAATATAGTAGCTGGCAATATTCAAAGTGGTACTGTGAGTGCTACTGGCAACATCACTGGCGGCAATGTTGTTTCTTCAAACTTTGTAAACACTGGGTCAGGCACTGTCACAGTTGGCGGTGCAGCAAACTTAGACTTGAGCGCCAGTGCTGCAGTGCGGGTAATAGGTGGCGGACCTTTCCGCCTGCCAAACCTCACCGAAGTCGAAAGAGATGCGATTACAGCAGCAAATGGAGATATGATTTACAATACCACACAAAACAAGCTGCAGGCCTACGAAAACGGTAGTTGGGCCAACATCGTATAACTGTTGGCATTTTGGGTATTCAAAAAAGCTAAATAGTTTGAACTATTGCAAACTATGGCTACACCTAATCCCATTCAATGGATCACCCCTGCTGGCAGTCTAGGCTGGATACCTGACAGCATTTTTTATCAGACCACATTGTTGGCCCAAACTCCATCCTTGGGCACTTTTACAGCCACGGCCACACAAGCAGCTACCAATATCGTTACCTGCAATAGCACAGCGGGTCTAGAAGTTGATCAAAGTGTGATATTTACTGGCACTGGATTTGGAGGTTTGCAACCCAATACTCAGTACTATGTGGGGGCAATATTGAATGATACTCAGATAATTTTGACTGATGCCCCAACAGAATCCAGTAGGCCAATTGCGTTGACCACAGCCACAGGGTCAATGACTGCCAACTACTATCAAGAAATCTACTACGACATCATTGCAGGCGAACTGCCCACTGGTATTCAGTGTGCGCTGAATGGTGTGGTCAGCGGTGTGCCAGATGCACTAGCCAGTGTACAAGGTGTACCATTGCCAGTGGGCGCCAATCGCACATTCAAATGGACGGTACAGGCCTACACTGAAAAAACTGTAAATGGGCAAGAAGTTCGCGACCGAATCAGCGATCGTACATTTGAACTCACAGTGGTGGTCAGCCCTGGCCCTAACTTTGTTACTCCTGCTGGCAGCATCGGAACTTACTATGATTCTGATGAAGTGGATTTTCAATTTCTCTACAATGAGCCCTACGAACCAGACAGCATAGCCATTGAGCTGGTCAGTGGTCAACTACCAGGAGGTCTTACACTGACCACAGACGGAAGACTGTTTGGGTACATCCAGCCAACGCCTGAGATTACAAATCTACCAGGTTATGATCAACTGAGTCAAGCCTATGACGACGATCCTTATGATTTTGTATCACGATTTCTAAGCAAAAACTATCAGTTTACGCTCAGAGTCACCAATGGTAAAAAAAGCAATCTAAGAACATTTGATATTTTTGTGTATTCTAGAGATCAAATGACAGCAGACGATGCTGCATTGATTGACAACAACACATTCATTACCACTGACGAGACTCCGGAGCGTGCACCTTTTATCAAGAATTCTGAACCCAGTAATCTAGGTATATATCGAAGCGAAAATTATTTCGCCTATCAGTTTATCGGTCAAGACTACGACGACACCGAAATTACCTACGCGATATCGGTAAATCAAGGGTTTGGGTTGCCGCCAGGTCTTACCTTGGATCCTGTCAGCGGTTGGTACTATGGTTACATTCCTGATCAAGGTACCACAGAAACTACCTATAGTTTCAATGTAGCAGTGTATCAAACTGCTCCAGTGACCCCTTCAGTAAATTGTATCAGTGCCAGTGGTAATGTTATCACTGTGGAAGGTACCAGTCAATTAGTTACGGGTCAGCCTCTGGTGTTTAGCACTGATTTTGCTGGGCTTGATGCAGGCACTGTCTATTATGTGGACACTGTGCTGAGTGAAAGCACAGTCACCAACACCACAACTATAAACATTCAAGGTCAAACATTGACCGACGCAGCGATTCCAGCTGCGGCTACGCTGGCCATTGAGTGCACAGCATCAGACACAGTAACTGATACACTGACCTGTTTTAGCACCGATTTATTTGAACCTGGGCAACCGCTGGTGTTTTCAGGCACTGGGTTTGGCGGCGTAAGCACTGATGCTCAAACACTGTACTATGTGTACAACATTATTAGCTCTACAGAATTTCAAATAGCCACCACTCCCACTGCCAGTGTACCAGTTCAATTGAGCACAGGTACAGGGTCTATGTTGGCCAACATGGTTGTGGCCAGCAGACTTTATCCATTCTCACTGACCATTACTGGTGCAATTGATGCTGAAGTCACTTGGCTTACTCCCAATGACAGCACTGCTTACTTCAAAATCATCAATGGTGTTCAAACTTTGGTGCACGACCTTGGAGTGATCGACAATGGTGGCACCAGCAGATTCTTTGTAGAAGCTGAAAATCGTGGAGGGCGTACCTTGGCTTACCGCTTGCAAAGTGGCGGCTACAATGAACTACCGCAGGGCCTGGAACTGTTGCCATCGGGAGAAATCGCAGGGCGAGTGAGTTTTGACACATTTAGTTTGGATTTGGGTTCTACAACATTCGACCAAAGTTTTGCTCTCAACAGAAATCTCAACAGTCTTGGTACCACTTTTGATTCTACCTTTGTTTTTACCGTAAATGCTTATGCTCTATAATTTTTTTAACCTATATACAAGGTAGCTTCAGTTACTGTCAACGACGGTGGCTCTAGTTACAGTTCTATAAACTTGCCTACCATAGAGTTCAGTACACCTATTGGAGCCAGCGCCTTACAGGCACAAGCAGGCAATGTCACTGTTTCTGGAGGAGTAATCACTGCTGTAGAAGTGGCTGATCCTGGAGATGGATACACATCTCCAGCTACTGTTACAGTCACTCAAGGCTTTGGCGGCTCAGGAGCAAACCTTTCTGCTGTGATGCAGGTCAGTGGAACTCGAGATGTGGTCAGTGTGTTCCGTACCTGCAGCATCAGAGTGTTTAGACGCTACAATCGTCCCTATCAAAATCTCTACATCCGAGCCATGCCTCCGCCAGCTGACCGATCTTTGATAGACCAACTGTTGGACAATCAGTCAATCATTGTGCCTGAATATTTGTATAGGCCCGCAGATCCCAACTTTGGCAAGAGCCGCCAGGTAACCTATTACCACGCATTTGGCCTGGCCCCTGATTCTTTGGATCGTTATGTAGCCAGTTTATATGAAAATCACTACTACAAAAATCTCACCTTGGGCGAAATTCAAACAGCCCAGGCCATTGATCCAGTTACTGGCGAAGTGGTGTACGAAGTGGTATACAGCAAGATCATTGACAATTTAGTAAATGATGCTGGTCAAAGTGTGAGCAAAATTGTGAACTTGGCTTATCCAATAATTGACCCAATTACACAGGCTCCCATTACTCAGGTTTACCCCAACAGCTTGGTCAACATGCGTAATCAGGTCATTGACGTAGTAGGTCAAATCAGCATAGAACTGCCTCTATGGATGACCAGCAAACAGTCTAATGGTCGAGTGCTGGGATTTACTCCTGCTTGGGTAATTTGCTATACCAAGCCTGAGCGCAGCAATCAGATTGCGTATTACATTGGGCGTTTCTATGGAGAACAACTAAACCGAGTAGACTTTGGTGTGGACCGTTATATTCTAGACCGCACCCTGAGTCGTAATTGGGATACAGACACACAGAGATGGACTCCTGCAGCTAACCTAACCACGTTTGATCGATTCAATACCGGCGGCAATGTGTTTGTTGGCACTGTGGATATTGCAACCAACTTGGCATTCGCAGACGTCAACAATCGCACGCTGGAATACATCAACAATCTTGGTGGCCTGGACGGTTTTATTTTCAATGTAGACAATAATACCATTATATTCGCCAAACAAGAGCAATACGACGGGCCACCAGGCAGCAATTACCCAACTACCACAGATGCCTGGCAAAACTACGATGTACCATTTGATTCTGGCGAGACCAATGGTAGCGAGGGTAGCTTTGATGCTGCAGAATTTGATCAGGCATTTACTGTGCCCGGCGGAAATGCCATTACTTGTGTGTCCACTGATTCAGTTACTGATAGAATTACTAGTTTTCTGAGTTTGGGAGATATTAGACCTGGTCAACCTATCAAATTCACCTCTGGCGTGATTGGTGGAATAGTACAAAATCAACAGTACTATGTGCTCAGTGTTGATTCTTCTTTTACTTTTCGCATCACTGACACTCAAAACGGCACAACTCCTGTGGCACTAACCACTGACAGTGGGATCATGACTGCAGAGCCAGCCAACGAAAGAATGGCAATATATCGAATTTCCATCGACTCCACTGGTTTGATCAGTTTGACTCTGATCCAGCAAACTTACGAAAATCAGTATGTCACGATCAATCGTGGAAACACATACCGCTCAGCAACACTGTACTACCCTGGAAGTCCAGGTCCTGGACTGTCAAGAGTCAGTTGGCTGCCACTGCTCACAGTGGTCACTGCAGAAACTACATTTGACCAACGCAGTATGGCGTTTGTGGAACCAGTGGATATGTACGATCCCACAGATACCATTGATAAATATCTGGTATTTCCCAAACAAAACATCTTGGTGTAATAAGGACTATTCATGGCAAGTAATATAAACCCAAACAACATTGACGGCTCATATCCAGTGGCCGGGCAAGATAACAACAGTCAAGGATTTCGTGACAATTTTACCAATATCAAGGTAAACTTTCAAGAAGCGGCCGATGAAATCACTGATTTGCAAAATCAAGTTGTGCTCAAAGCTCCGTTATCAGGCGGCAGTGTTGACAATAACATGAATGGTAGTACCATATATGCAGTGAACATCAATGATGCCAGTACCACCCGTGCCATTATTACCACTGGTACAGGCACAGTGGCTGTGAACTATGCTTCTGGCAGTTACCAGACAATTTCTACGTCAGGTTCAATAACACTGAGTTTTTCTAATTTCCCCAGTGCAGGATTTTATGGAGAAGTGATTGTGGCTATTGCTGTGAACAGTGTTGCTCACACTGTGACATTGCCTGCTGCTGTTACACAAGGTACAACCGGCATTCAAGGACTCAGTGCAGGAACAATTACATTTCAGGCCACAGGGACTTATGTTTTTAGCTTTGCCAGTGCTGACGGCGGCGCTACCATTGCCATCAACGATTTATCTCGACCCAGAGCCACATTCTCCAATCCGCTGTTTTTGAACAGTTCTGAAAATTTGTCCAGTGGATCGGCTGCTAGCCTGACACGAACCACCAGTTATTTTACCACAGCCGGGCCCAGTACAGCTACTCTAGCTGCTGGCGCAGAAGGGCAGATCAAAATATTTGCCATGGTTGCGTTTGGTGGCAACATGGTAATTACTGTGAGTAATGCAGGCTGGAAGACATCTGGTACTGGTACAATCATTTTTTCAGCCATCGGGCAAGGTTGTACCTTGCAGTACGTAAACTCCAAATGGTATGCTGTGGGCGTGAACGGTTGCACTTTTGCCTAACCTCTAGACTTTGCAGTTTTATTGTTCTATAATATCACTATGGAACACCCGCTGATTGGCAGCTTAGACGAGCTAACTGAAGAACAACTCAGTGCCAAAATCTCAGAACTGAATCGAAAATTAGCCATTGCCGCACAGTCTGGCAATGGTCATCTTTGCCATCAGCTGCGCATGGCAGTGGAAAGCTATCAAAACAAGTATCAAGAAAAGCTTAGAGCCAACTACTCTAACTCGCAATCTTTTGCTGACAAAATCAACATTCAATGAATAGAAATCTGCAGTACAGCGTTGACTTTCCTGGCGCAATCTGGTTTGACGGCAGCTTACAGCTCAACACTTACAGTGTGAGTCTGCAAATGATCACTGCCAATGAACGACCAATAATGGTAGCAGTGGCCTTGGAAAGAATCAAAGCGTTTGTCATGGGCGAGTTGGCCAATGTGCTGTTTATCAACAGTGAATACCACGAAGTAGCAGAATTGTTTGATGCCTTGGGCGCCAATGTTTGTATTTTGCCAGCAGATCCCAACGATCCAATCATTGGCATCATGTTGTATTGTAAATTATTGGCCATCACTGAAGGCAATTTATTGATCTCTCATTTGGATATTTCCAGCACTCTAGGTGGGGAAATTTGGTACTCACACAGCGATGAAGATGAATTGGGAGTGTTTGCAAAAGAAGGGTGGTGGCACCATCGCGGATGTCAAACAAGCACCTTGTCTACTGACCAAGATTCCAATGTTCTCAAAGTTGACACACTGGGCTGGCAAGAATATGGACTCGACTGGCCCGATGTCAACAACGGGTTGCAGGCCACTATTGTAAAACCAGATTTCAAACGCAATGAAACAAACACCACACGGTGAGTTAGTCTACAATGAATCTGATCTCTGTGATCTTGTTATGCAAGGTCACGATTTGTCACAGCTCAATCAACTGCAAGTAGACAACTCTGTAAACTTAGAAACTGCAGCAGCCATACTGGACAATGTACCTGATTTTGTTAGATACGATAATATGATTGAGCAATTGGCCACTGAAGAATTTGATCGTAGAAATCAACAACAATGGTTCATGCCCGACAGTTATCAACACATGGACATAGCTGAGTATGTGCTAAATCTCTGTCACACAGATGTAGAGCTACAGCGGTGTGGCCAAGAACTATTGATGTTCCAGGAGCGAGGGCTTTTTGATCTATTGCGTTATCTCAAATATTTGGTTGATGTCATGGCTGAAAATCGTCTAATTTGGGGTGTGGGTCGCGGCAGCTCAGTGGCCAGTTTTGTTTTGTACAAGTTAGGAGTGCATCGTATCGACAGTTTGCACTATGATCTAGACCCCAACGAATTTCTACGTTAAATACTTTTTTAGGAGATTATCATGGCAGGAAATGTTTATAGAACAGCCAATGGCAAACAAATTGACATGCGAGCATTGGCATTGAAGAATGAAACTGTGAGAGCAGTGGGCAACATGAAAGTAAATGCTCGCGGCGATGTGGTAGATGATTCCAACCAAGTGATCAAAACCAAGCCGCAGCAGGTACAGAGACAGTATAATCAAGAGGTGCAAAATCGCAAAGGAAATCAAGGATGAAAGCGGCTTATTCTCCGCATCAACTACGCCGGGCTCAAATTCGCCCGTTGGGCAATGCAGTGATTGTGGCCGACATGGCATTTGACGAACGTATCACTCGTAGTGGTATTGTATTGCTCAATGACAATGGAACCACACGTGGCATTAGACCTCGTTGGGGTCAGGTATATGCTGTAGGACCAGATCAGCGCGATGTAAAAGTAGGCGAATGGGTGCTGGTTGCGCATGGTCGCTGGACTCGTGGGTTGGATATCGAAGATGAAACAGGTGCTAAAACTCTACGACGAGTGGACCCCAATGACATTTTGGCGCAGAGCGATGAACCAGTTGCTGATGAAACTTTTTCAGACGCTGTGCATGCAGACAAAAAACCCGATCACATGTTGCACAACTAATGAGCTTTATACAACGCTGGAACGCTGATCAAATCATTGGAGATTTGTCTGCATGCCATGCACAGGTAATCAGCAGATACAATGACGGTTTTACCGCCTGGGCTTGCAAACAAGATCTATATCGTGTAAAATTTGCTATAGACGAAATGCTAAAAAACAGCCCTGACTTTGCTGACGAGCAAGAATGGGTTGAGAAACAACAAATTTGGAAAATACTCAATGACAAAACATCTCATCAATGAAGCTGGTGGCGTCAAAACTTATGTTGCAGTGACTGAACTGCAAAATTCTGCACATCAAGGATGGCGTCATGTCAAAGTCACTACCACCTATGATTATGGCCGAGATCCTAACTTTGAACAAACCAAACTGGATCTTTTTCTCAACGCCGACGATTTTTTCAAATTCAAATCCATTGTCAACAGCCTATGAAATGCCAGATCTGTCACAAAGACTATTCTGCTGACTGTGACTTCAAGCAAGGACGTTGTCCACACACACCACCTATGATCAACTTACAACCACGAGATACTAGTCTGGGCCACTTTTATGTGAGCCTTGTAAAAAGCGCCACACGTATTGCAGCTGGCATTGCACTGATTTGGCCACAGAATTTGATTCTAGCCGGAGCCTTTCTTATCGCAGCCGAAGTGCTGGGCATTGTAGAGGAACTGGTATAATGAGTCACGGGGGCAAAGGTTCTAGTCCAAGACCATTCAGTGTCAGTCTGGATCAGTTTGCTTCTAACTGGGATGCCATCTTCGGCAAGAAAAAGCATCAATCAACTGTTGAAAAACCCAACTGTTATTGCTATAATTGCAACAAGGGTTACACTGAGCCAGGACAAATATTTCCCTATGTGATGTCTCGAATGATTGTATGTCCCCAATGTGGCAACAAACGTTGTCCACATGCCACTGACCATAACCTCGCCTGTACCAATTCAAATGATCCAGGCCAACCAGGAAGTAGATACTAATGGCCTGTAATCATCAAAGCACCCGAGAGTACTGGCACGAGGAAGAAGACTGGTGGTCCGGTGAGACCATCGGCGAGTGGAAATACGAAATTGTTTCCACTACCGTAGATCTTGACCTACATCGCTATAAGTGCACTCAATGCGGTGAGGTTATGTATTACAGTGGCGCAGCCCGTGAATATTATGAGACAGGTGTAGACCGTAAAGGACTATTTAGGTGAACGAACAAATTCAAAAATTAATGCAACAGGCCGGCACTGATACCAGTGGTAAATGGATGAGTGTGGACAACGCCGAAAAGTTTGCAATGTTAGTGATCCAAGCGTATAATAAAGAAATCAAAGAAAGTCGTAGAGAAGTCAAAACTGAACTAGGTTACAGCAGAATTGGATTGAAAAACGTATGAAAGAACTCTGGGTAGAAACGGGTTCAACGCATAAATACTTCAATAGGAGTGTTTATGGGCGGATGGAACAAAGGAATTAAAAATTCAACAGGGTCAGCATTTAAAGGCAAAAAACACACAGAAGAATCTGTGATTAAATTAAAAAATAGACCCAAAGATATTTACAAAAAGCCCAAGGCAGAAGAAATTTCAACCACAGATATTTGTAATTACGGATGCGGTCAGACAGCAAAATATAAGTTCTCTAACAGTAAACTTTGTTGCTCTACTAGTCATAATTCTTGTCCAGGCAAACGAAGTGAGTTCTCCAATCGGTTAGACCATAAGGAACGTGCAGCAAAATCCTTGCAGGCCAGAACCGAGCTAGGCATTACAAAATCATCAAGAGCAAAAGCACTTGCTACGATGGAAGCAAACGGCACTTATGCAGTATTGCGAACAAAGATGCAAGAACATTGGAAAAATAATCCTCATCAAAATAACTTACAATGTCCACTGATCCCATTTAAAGATACTTCTATAAACTATCAAGGTAGTTTTGAATATTGCTTTTTGGAAGATCTAGAAACAAAGCACGGAATAGATTGGGTTAAGTTGAATGTAAAACGTGGACCATCTTTGTGGTATATTGATCCCACTGATGGCATAGAGCGATTATACATTAGCGACTTTATCATTGATAATACCATATACGACATCACATCTTT
>ERZ869929.387-NODE-387-length-28399-cov-3.881315_pt1 | contig 28399 bp, 39 predicted proteins | sample MGYA00579312_ERZ869929 | MGnify/ENA primary metagenome ERZ869929 (study PRJEB32216, sample SAMN09231818) | wastewater metagenome | place: USA: Maryland | collected 2016-08-09 | study: EMG produced TPA metagenomics assembly of the PRJNA472060 data set (Reclaimed... | reverse complement strand
AGTCGACCAGATTGCAGTATTCGGCTTCGGTAACGGTAACGTCGGTGGTGCAGTCCAATGGGGCGAGCAGTACCAAGGTGGTCAGGGCGTACTCAACCTTCGCCGCGCTAACAAGCGTGGTAACTGGGATGGTACAAACTTCACACCAGACGCATTGAACGGCGACCACGTACAACTTGTACTTCGTCTTTCCAATGGTGGTGCAGTACCCTCGGGTAACGCGAACCTTAAGGTAACGGCTTCATGTGCAATCACTGATCAGCTCCAAGTTGACAGCGGTTCAGGTGCAACCCTTACACTTCCCTCATTCGAATCGGACTTCGGTACCACGGCATCACCTGCCATGCCTGAAATCGACATCAAGATTGAGAGCATTGCAATTACAGCTCAAACTCGCAAACTACGTGCGAAGTGGAGCCCCGAACTTGCACAGGATCTCAATGCATACCATTCACTCGATGCAGAAGTTGAGCTTACTCAAATTCTCTCGCAGCAAGTTGCATTGGAAATCGACCGGGAAATCCTACTCGACCTCCTCACGCAAGCAAACGGTGCAAACCTTTACTGGTCACGTGCACCAGGCAAATTCGTCAACAAGCTTACTGGTGATGCACAATCACTAGCATCCTCGCTTTCGATTGGCCCACAGTTCACTGGTACTGTTCGCGATTGGTACGAAACACTCACAGAGACCATTATCGACGTTGGTAACACCATTCATCGTAAGACTCTTCGTGGATCAGCAAACTTCATCGTCGTAGGACCTGACGTTGCTACCATTCTTGAGGCATCTGTTGCTTACCGTCCAAGCATTAGCTTCGATGGCGAAGGACAAGCTTCTAGTGTCTTCTCTATGGGATGCGAGAAGGTAGGCTCACTTAGCAACCGTTTCACGGTTTACAAGGACCCTTACTTCCCACGCAGCAAGATCCTCGTTGGTTACAAGGGTGGATCGTACCTTGAGACCGGTTACGTGTATGCGCCATATGTGCCACTAATTGTCACTCAGACGATTTTTGCACCGGAGGACCTTACACCTCGCCGCGGCGTGATGACAAGATATGGCAAAAAGATGATAAGATCCGACTACTTCGGAACTGTCTCCTGTCTTGACATGTCGATAATCTAGTTCGTATACGAAACAAATTGAGTAGCCGATTCGAAAGAGTTGGCTACTCTTTTTTATTTGTTGGCACAGTTTGACACACAATACTCGATACTTCGATTATCAAATTCAACAAAACAAATAAAAAAAGAGACCGAAGTCACCTTCGGTCTCTTTGTATTTTCTTGCTTTGACTGCTATATTATCAAGTAGGCAATGTTCTTCAAGTCTCTAAATGAACGCGTTGATTCCCAGTCATGCGAAGAATCAATTCTCAAAAGAGAAGCACCAATCTCCTTGACAAGATTGTTTTTGCGCTCATCATTAGAGATAGCTTTTAGTTGCTTAGAGGTCAGTGGTTTATTATTCTTCATTAACCCATGGAAATAACAACCATCGTATTCGATGTATATGTTCTTAGACGGTAGATATACATCGAATACACCTCCACCATATGTTTTGGTCCTGATCTGTTTCTGAGTTACGATTTCACATTTTATGAATTTCTTTATGTGTGCTACGAAATCCTTCTCTTCTTGCGAAACATATTGAATAGGTCTATCCAAATTTCTTTTGCTTAGTTTTTCTTTCCTTTCTGCATCATTAGCCCAAGCAGCTCGCTGTCCTTTACTAAGATTTTCTCGGTACTCTGGATTAGTTTCTAAAGCTCTCCGGACTCCTATGCTAAGTTTTTTACGAATTTCTTTCCCATTTTTCTTCATTTGTCTTGCTTTTGTTTTTTTCATTTTTTCTATGCTTTCTGGCGATATGTACGGTTGGTTAGTGGAGCTGAACCTGTCTTCCGGATTGTTGTGACCTGTGATGAAATTTCTATAAACTCCACGAAGATCATACCATGTGGTGAATTGCAAACAACCGCATTGACAAGTAGGTCTAATTCCAGAATATTTTGTTATCAACACATATTCTTCAATTTGTTTGTCTTTGTGCTTTATGCCAATATGAGTTCCGATTCCTCTTTTCGATTTCCCTTTTGTGTTGCACCAAATGCAATCGTATTTTTCTTCGTTATTCATACGATTGCTACTTTCTTTTTTTCTGTTGCTGGTTTAACTGGGGTGTATCTCGCATAAAGTGTCGGACACGTTTCCTGTAATTCATCATGTGCTTTGAGTACTTCATACGGATCAAATAAATCAGGATACGACACCTTTACAATAGATGACAAATCATGATATCCATATCGTCTGCTCTTTTGGCGCCATGCATGATGAATCATTTTGTTTCCCTTCAAGGTAAGATAAATCATCGTAGGGATTTCATCCTCTATGCACAAAATGACCTCTGGGTGTAGAAATTTATGTTCACGCTTAGCAGGTTTATGACCATTACCGAAAAAATCAGCCACAATTTTCATTGAAATTTCCGACTCTCCGAAAATCTCAGGAAAGAACGTGATGACGATATTGGATTCTACATCCTCTTCATACCATCCATCATGATTTCTGTATTCCAGCGGAATCTGATAGTTCCATTTATTTTCTAGTTTAAATCCACCATGTGATTCGGTGGTTACCGAGTACATTCCATCGCAAATTTCTTCTATGCTATCTGATTCGCCCCATGGTGTTGCTATTACTTTTGTTTTCATTTTTACTTGACTTTCTGACCTTATGGTCATTCTTCCTTCTACTGATCAGTATGCAACATTAATTCGTAGATTGAAACCAAATTTGTTAAATTGGTACGATTTTCTACCGTAATAATCGGTACTTATCATCTTTTTACCTGGTTCCGACGTGGAGTAAGAACCTATATTCGTTCGTCATGACGCGGATTAAAGTCTATGTTGAAATTGAAAAAAGCTGTCACCTTTCGATGACAGCCTCATTGCCGCATAGATTTGCTCGCCGTTACAACCTTGTACAAAAAAACTTCATCGTATACTGATCTGTTGTGTGCACTATGGAGTGATTATCGACCAAAAGCGTATACTGTGTAACCGGGTTATCGCCACGATGTCCTACTATGTCTACGCTCAACAGTAGCATAATCGAACCTACAGGTATTGTGTTGTTCGCATACATTTCGCCAGGATCTCCGGTCCTATAAAAGCTAATTCTTTTTTCGTTGCGCAAAATCATGGTTCTTCGTTGCATTCAGTAAAGCTCATACCAACTCCATGTAATCATCTCGCATAAAAGGAATCGTAAGTATTCCGTACTCGGTCAACACAATCCAATCATCGTTACATTTGGATATGCTGCCGGAGTATCTTCCTGGCGCAAGTTGACGAGAATACACTTTCCTCCCATTTTTGCTCCGACCAATAATGTTGTCGGCCTGTAATATTTGGTGTTCATAAATGATTGGCATATTCTAACACATTGTATCTAGTCTTAACAATGCCCACCGATGTCATCAGTGTAAATTCCATGGTTGGCGCATATGGATCACCTTCGAATGGCATTTCATTTATTTCTAGCACTTCTACTATTTCTGCCTTGGGTACAATGAACTGGGCAGCGGCTTGAAATACGAATATCTCATACTTCAGCATAAATAGCGTTTTCTTGTTAGGTTTCCATTTGAATATGGACTGGATCTTCTTTTTCATCCTACAAACCAAGTGTACGAACTCAGTGCTACAAATTCTTTTCCCGCGTGAAATATTTCTCCATTGTCACTTAGAACCCAGTACACTCCTCGACCAACAGGTTCATATTCCAATATAAGATGGTTATAGTGTATGCCATTCATAAGTCCCATTCGAATCCATCCTACTGCATCTGGTCCTGGCTTGAATTTGCTTCGCTTCTTCATAGATGTCCCAACAATTCTACCATATTGTGCCACGTATACAGGATACCGTACTCCGTAAGAAGCGTCATGTATCCGCTAATTCTATTGGAATTGCCTGTCAGGACAACGACGAAAGTACTCTCGGGTACTTGTACGTGATCACGTATCTTGCCAACAAAAGTTCTAGACATAGTTGACACAAATTTCGTCCTATACAGATTCATAGTTCCACCATCAAATGGTTTGCATCATCATTGTACCACGAGTACATAATACCCATTTCCGTTAGTAATATGTGGTATGGAATTTCTAGCTTGTCTCTGCGGCGCACATGGTCCGCGCAGCTCTTCTCCAAATGGCACACGATTGATTTCGGTTCCAATTTGATGTACTCGACAGAATCTAGAGTATACAGCACCCAAATTGGGCTTCGTAGAATGTACATCTTCATAGGGGCTCTATCAAATTGTAATGTAATGCAAAATGTGTTTTAGCTATACCATACTCTGTTAGAATTGTCAGGTGATCTCCGTCGTGTTTTTGCAACAAACAAACAACAGTTCCCTCTGGCAGCTTTAGATCGTTAAATGAATTCTCGATGAAGTTGATCCAACAACCTCCTTCTGCGCCGGCACCAGTTGTACGAACTCTATACAATTTCATCGTAGTTTTCTGCACCTCGATAAATCGGATGTATATTGCTGCACGTCGTGAATGAATATGTATCGAATTCCACAGCTTGTTAATGCAACATAGCACATTCCATGGAAAGCTTGCACAGGGCCATCCAAAATGTACATAATGGCATCGAATCCTATTGCGTCTGTTCCATCACGTGCAGATATGGAAGGATAGGACCAAATCATCCAATCTCTAGCAATCCTAAATGTACCTATCACAACAGTTCCTCAGATATTGCTGTTGATGTCATATTGTACGCCGTGTTCACGATACCATATTCCGACGTTAGAAGCGTACTAATTTCGTTCAATCTTACCCATTGCGTTGGAGGAACTGGTGCGTTGTTTATGATTTTCTTGCCCAAAATTTGGACAACAGAATCTCTATACAGCGGAATCAAAATTGGTGGACTGCTGCCGTTATAGTCGCCCTTGAACACGTATATGTCACTATTGAGTCGTACAAGGTTCATATTTCTTCCATAAGATTCGTAAAGACTTGGTGAAAATACACGATACGACCAAGACTATTCAATCCAGTGAACATGCGAGTGCTCTTGTTGTAATCAACGATGACATACGAAGTGTCTTTTCGACGGTATCTGTACAGTGTTCCTTCTATAAGTTGGTTCAATTTATTCACAATTCCATGTAATCATTTTCGTGAATCCTTCCAATGTACAAAAAACCGTACTCTGGTGCAATGGCATACAAATCATTGTAATGATCTTCTCCGTCGTATGAGCGTGGAAGCGATAGTTTTGACTCCAATACTAATACGACAGATCCTTTAGGTAAACGATGATATATGCATTGTTCTTCGTTTACGTTTGACTTTGTTCGTCCATCTACAAAGCATTTAAATTTGTAGTATTTCATCTACTTCTCATTGATGAACATATACACAGGTTCCCACTTTTGTGTATTGTTCAACTCCTTAGATTTGCCGGCCAAATGTGACTTTACCGTCCTTAGCTTGAATACCTCTTTCTCCTCGCCGAATACATTGCGAGCCGTCTCTATCATTTTCGATTCCTTCTCGAATACGTTCAAACCGAACCACTTTCCCGGTTTCAAATAGGACTTGCAGTTCTCAAGGGTTTGCTTCCAATAGACGTTGTAGAAGTAGTCTTCTCCTTGCGAATATGCCTGTCCTTCTCGCGAGTACTCTTCAACAGGGACGTACACGCCCTTCTTTTGGATCATGTATGGCGGCGAAGAAAATGCAAAATCTACAGAATCTTCAGGAAGCACACGATGCTCAGAGCCACTATTGATTAGGCGGGCGTTCTCTTCAGTAATCTGAAGATGTTCGCGCATTAGTTCTAGTTCTGGCGTTGTGTATGGATCCGTACCAATGTACCGTCGACCTGCTGCTACAGTACCAAGCATACGGCCACCAAAGCCGCAGGAGTAGTCATATACGACGTCTCCAGGTTGTGAGTACTTGGTGACCAACAACTTCGCAATGTCCGGTTTAAACATGGATACCTGCGAAATGAGACGCATAGAGCGCATACCCTGGATGAACATCTTCATGTACAGATTGAATGCTTCGTTCACGCCAGGAACAACAGTGCCGTCCTTTGATGTGTGAGGATGGTACCAGTTCATTCCGAGCCTATTCCTGACAAGAGAACGAAGTACTGTTTCATCCTTCCAAAGTTCATACATGTTCCGCTTGCCGGGTTCTGTGGTGCCATAGAATTTCACAGCACAAAAGTACTTGCAAATTTCTGTGGCTACAGAGGAGTTATTGTAGGCATCGTCAACACTTGTATCTACTTGTACGTCGAGAAGACGTTTCCATTCCTTCTGCAGATCGCATGGATCATCTGGCAGAGGGAACTCTGATGCTTTTAGAATTTCTACAATGGGTTCGATGAGTTGTTCGCGCTGTTCAAAGGACAAGCTATGGATGTGATGTTTCGTCATAGGAACACCATCTACTTGGATCAGCTCGTCGAATTTGTAGCGATTCATTTGTACTTGATATTTCCGTCGTAATGCACTTCGAGCTTACTTGTAGGAAATTTGCTTTTGTATGTCAGCAGACCTGCAGTTGCTCGGCCCATATTGATCCATTCGGCATTCATCTTTTTTGCTTCGTTGAACACTAACATATCTGTCCATTCGGACAAGCCAGCATGCCTTTTGTACAATGCCTTACCGATGACATAGGAACTAATTCCGTCCACATTGGGCTCTGTGATTGTGCCGAAGGATATCAAATCATTTCCATCGTATACGAAAATATTTTTGCAGTCAACATGAAAGTTGTTGGCATAGAAATAGTTGTTCTTTCCTGAGAAGTCACGAAAGTACTTTTCGGTGTAGTCGTTCGACCATTCGGAGATCATCTTGCGCATGTCGGATATGTCGTAAAGTGTGGTACGTACAGCGAAATGATTCCTTTCACACTTGTTGATAGTCTGTCGAATCTTTCGAATCGTTGGACCGCTGCCATTCAGTTGAAGTTCGGGAGATACGAGTACCGATTTGCCCTTCGAGGTTTGTACTTTGAATTTCGTGCGGAGCAAATCAACGTTTTCTTGCGACATGTAATGAAAGCTAGATTCCTCTAGATTATCTAAGTCGTTGAGCGTGATGATGCTGCTTGATGTGAAATGTTTCTTTTTGCCAACATTCCATTTGAATAGATGGTCTGATTCACTTTGCACTTTTGCCATCGGACCAAGAAGGCATTTCCACGATTTCGAATTGATGAAGGACATAGCTACTTTTTCATTTCCTTAAGGATTTCTATAGCGAATTTAGGTATGATTTTTTCGTCTTGCTCGAACGAGTAGAAGTCCTTCCCGTTTTTGCTAGCGTGCCAATCGGCTCTTCCTTCGCGATCGATGTTTAGACTGACGTATGATTTTCTATCTGTGTAGTGCCACGTGAAATCATACGATGCATCCTCTCCCCAACAGGAGATAGGATATCGAACATCGTTGTCAAACAAAGTGTTGATGCTTGCCCAAATAGAATTGAATGTAGACATCTGTGCGCCATTTATCAACTTTGGCAACAGCAAATGTAGAAAATCATTCCATCTTTCGTCTTCGGTTATTGTTTCTCTTTTCAATCAATGAACAGTATAACATGCTCCGAGCTACTTATCAATGTGCGTAAAATCAAAGTAAAAAAGTCATCTTTGGTCGCAGTACTCAAGAGAATCCGTAGCAAGTCGAAGAAATCAAAGTCTAAAGTTGCATCAGCGATTCTGTTCCAGGTCAAAAATATGGAGCGTGTAAAATATCATTCCGACAAACTCGGAAAGGACTTTTTGTTCCGCTCGAATTTAGAACGAAGGTATGCTGAGAGGTTAGATGCCGATGATACTATTGCAGTATGGCATTACGAGTACACCAATCTACCATACTTTTACGAAGGCAAGTTACGCAAGTACATAGCCGACTTTACAGTTGTTATGGGCGACGGCAGTCATAGAGTGATAGAGTTGAAACCGAAGAAACTAAAGGACAACCCGAAGAACGTCGCCAAATTTGAAGCGGCAACAAAATGGTGCGAAAAAAATGGTTGGACTTACGAAGTCGTCACAGAGAAGGACTTCTGAATGTCGTTCCAATACTGAATCAAGAATGCGATAGCTGGTTCGAAAGAGTCAGTATTGTCAGACTCAATATCGACTTCCCTGTACAGGGCCGAAGAGACATACCAATTGAATGAACCATCATTTCTTATGGATAGATCTCCTTCGGTTACGCGGCGAGAAGTGGACGCGAATTCTACGGAAACCCCTCCGTCAAGGAGTGGAAATATGAAGAACTTCGTTTCCGGCATGTCGGCCAAAAGTCTTTCAAAAGTTGACATCATAAGGTCCAAGGAAGTACTGGATGGAACAGGGCAATTGTCCATCCATCCTGGCTGCAGATTCGATAGTTCTTGGAATCTGTCTAGATGCTTTTGTTCCAATTACAAGTAAGATATTAGACTACTTGTTTCACTTCTTCTGGTACATCATCTGTTGACTTCCAAAGTGATTGACCACTTACTGGAACAATGTAGTTTTTGGCTTTAGGTGTACGCGTTTTTTGCGTAACCAAAGTTCCCTGCATATTGCCATTTCCAAGCACTTTCTGTGCAATAAAATATTCAAAAGATTGTTCATACCATTGACCTACTTCCATAGAGGAAGTGATTACACGATCTGTTGAACTTTTGCGAAGACCATAAGGTTTGCCAGCTTCTTTTACGGCTTTTTTCACGAACGAATAATTCTTTTCAAGTTGCTTCGTTTTAATACGAACTTCAAGCTCCTCGGGACCCATTCCTTCATCCGAAAGTTTCTTCGCAGTCTCTTCTGGGTCATCGTAGCCGGCTTGGACAAGCATCATTTTCATCTCGTCTTGTTCCGACTTAGAAGATTCTGTGACTGGCTGTTTTTGACTCTCTCCGTCCCAGCCTTTAAGCCATGCTGCCATGATTGTTTTATGATCGGAACCATCCTTCATCATTGCATTTAGTTCCTTATCTTGGCCAGGTACTCGCATATCTCCTCGATGGAATGCATCCTTGCCAATTTGACGTGCTTTGGCTGCATCGTCTTCACTAGATTCATTCATCTTTCGAAGTGACGATATAGACTCGAAGCTCTCTGTGAATAGCTTGCCGTCCTTTTTGAACCATTGAACCTTGGCAATACCAGTCTTAGACACGCCTATGAGCTTGCCAGAGAGGTTTCTAAGGTCCTTACGCTCTGTACCAGAGTATTGGACGAAAACCTCTTTAATGGTCTTTTTAGTCCTAACAGACTCAGCAGCCATTGCATGGTCCTCGTCGCCGTCTGACATCCCATCTTCCGCACCCATTTTGCCATCCGAAATACTTGATATACCACGAACACTCTTTACGCCTGCTTCCACTAAATCAGTGTTCTCAACGGCGCCAAGCATGCCAAGAGACTTGGAATACACGACTACAATATCATTCTTTTCGTCGTGATAAACAACAGTGGAATCGAGGAGGTCAGACAGTTTCATGACCTCTAAATAGTCTAACAATTCATCTTTTTGAAATCAGTTACATTTTCTCTAGTTTCGGAAACTTGGCTCTTCATCGCATTTTCGGCGAGCATTTTGTAGTATTGCGTCATCGGAATGACTACGGTTTTGTCGTCATCGTCGAAATTGGTGGTGATGGCATCATGGAACGGCTCGTCAATCTTTGCGTTGGTCATTTGAATTCCTTTGGTGAATGTGTGTACAAAATAACCATATCACTGTTTCTTTTGCTATTCAAGTAGATATTTAGGAATTGTGCAAGAACCAATATTAGGTGAGATATATGTGTATGAATTTATAAATAAAATGGTAGGAGACTACTTGTACTATTGCATCGAAAAGAGCGATAATGATTCGTATCTGTACTATTCGTCGAAAGGTGAATTTCGCAAGTTTAGACCGGACAATATGATTATTTGGAACGGTAAACGAAAATATTCGAGTCGAATTATCTGAATATGCTCAGGAATATCCGTTCTTAACTATTCTTAGTGCATCTTCGAGCTTGTCGCGAGCATCGGCTATATGGATTGAATCAAGTTCGGCATCGTCCGCCGTCTTCAGTGCATCACTAATTTGTTTTGTAAGCAAATTAATTTTCGCGTTCCAAGATTCTTCAATGACTATTTTTTTAATGGCTTCTCTAAGTTTGCTCATGTGTTCTAAATAGCATGAGAAGCATAATTATCAATCGTGAAATTGACATCATTACGTTTTTTACTTGAGGACGTTGATTCCTTCGGGGATCCCAAAGATCTCCTCGCCCAATTCGAACAGGCAATAAAGGATTTCTCTGTTTTTCGAACAAATCCACCAAGAACTGTGGATTACATGATTCAAATCAAGTATGGGTACCCAAAGTTCTACAAGTCTGGATCTGTACTATTTTTTGCCATTCTTAGGCAGTACTCATTGGATCCTAAGCTGCGCAAAAAGATAGAAGCATGTGCACGATTCTATAGCAAATCTCGTGTCAATACTCCCAAAAGGGGCGAAGAGCAACAGGTCTACGAGAGATTCTTAGAACTTTACAAGGAGCAATATGAACTAGCCAAGACTGCCATAGAATCTGGCAAGACGAAAGGGTCTGAGGATGACTCTGAAGTTCACAGTTTGCCCGCAGGTTCTTTCACTGTTGTAAACACTGGCGGATTCCCAGAGGAAGTTATGCAGGAGATTGTTTCACTGGTCCAGAAGGCTAGTGCTGCCATTGAATCGAAAGGATTGTACTAGTTGAATTCAAATATCAACGTGATTTGTTCATGTGTCACAATGTGATTATGTCATCTTCGTTCACGCCACAGGACAAGTGTGAAATTTTCACTCCAGTACCATTCTCAATCATATTCCTAAATTGCTTTGTTTGACCCATGTCCTTGCTATTTTCCCAGCCGTCAATCGTCTTATATAAGATGGGTGAATCTAAGTTGCTGGAACACTTCGGCTCCTCGTACCAATGATCATTACCCCATTTGGAAACATATTCATCGCATACTTGAATTTTTTTGAATCCGTTAAGTACATCAAGTTTTGTTACAACTAGATCTGTAATTGCTGCTTTATGTGCCGCATATTTGATCGACGGCAAATCAATCCAGCCTATGCGACGAGAGCGTCCTGTGGTGCTTCCATATTCATTGCCCCTCTCTCGGATTGTATGGTTCTCAATTTCACCTGCTTCCATCTCTGTAACGAATGGACCGTTACCAACTCTTGTTGAGTACGCCTTTGTTACACCGTATACTTTCGATGGCATGTACCTGGCGAACCCTGAGTTTATTATTCCAGCAAGGCCAGTTTCACCAGATGTAACGTATGGGTAGGTTCCAAAAGCTATGTCCAGAAGAATGGCTTGGCTACCTTCGAAGATGATAGATTCCTTATCAAATTGTTCTTTAAGCTCCATTGAATATGTGAATTGAACACCCAATTTAGCTAATCGATGAATGGAGTCACCATATGTTGAACCAAATTGATGGCCAATGTATTGATGTATTCGTGTACCTTTGCGATCAATTTTATCTCGATAAGCGGGAGTGACACCTTTGCCGGTTGAACCAATTCCTTTATTTTTCTCTTTGTCCTCGGCGATATGTTCTGGCATAACAACAAAAGCATCAGGATCCACATAGATTCTTGAAGCCGACCCTGGAAATTGAATTTCTGTTTGCTCAACTTCGGCGAGCAATTCATCAGGGTTAATCACCATGCCAGATCCGAGAAATGCCTTGTTGCCTGCTGCAAAATCTGCAGATGGCAGTAAGTGTCTGACAATTTTCGTACCATTATGATAGATGGTGTGCCCTGCATTCGAACTTCCTCCGAAACGTAGCACCCAATTGTAGTTCTTGGCCATCCAATGAACAATTCGGGCCTTCCCTTCGTCGCCGTAGCTGGTCCCTAAAACTGCGATGTTTTTTTCATTCACCGTTTCTATATTACACTAGAACTCATACCAACAGCATGTCTAAATGTTCCATCTGCAAAAGAAATTCTACGCACAAAATCATTGAAGAGTACTTCGTGGATGATGATGACTTTCTCATCAATATACCGAAAGAAGCTCATCTGTGCGAAAGGCACTTCAACAAAGTCATGAATGGACCAAAAGATTCTTTTAGAATTACCATTATGGATATCGTAAAAATTTCAGAAAAACTTGGTCTGCTCGCGAAAATTGGTTGGATGGCATTAATCGTCTCTCTATGGGTTGCTACTATTTTTGGCTATGCCGAGATGGGTACGATGGGTATTGTAATGGTTATCACTACTTGGGTTGGACTTCGCATCTGCTACGAAGGTGGTGGTGCAATTCGAACTTTTCTCAAAAAAGAACCAAAAGACCAGACCTAGCCCTTATTTACAAGTGTGTCTATCAAGTTTCTAAAGGGCGAAAGGACCTTCGATTTCACTGGTACAAACGTTGGTACTTTGAGCGATCTATTGGAAATCTACAGCAAAGTCAAAGTAACCACAGAGGAAATACGTAGGAACAACTGCGATATTGAAGGTATATCCGACCTGTACCTACTTTTGGTGCCACGCCTAAAGGAAGCTTGTCAAACAATCGGATACGAAGCTTTTCTTGATGAAGAGAATAATGTGCTTGCCGTTTTGGATGAATCCAAGCTCGCAGACAATTACGACACTATCAAGTCACTTCTTGAGGAACTTACGCTAGAAGTCATTCGAAAGCACCCGAAGAAACGCAAGTGGTCTGTCTGAATAAACAGTTAGAAAATAAAATTGCACCATAAATCTTACAAATTTCGTATTTATCCGACCGACGAGCAAAAGCATTATTTTGCTTTGACGTTCGGTCATGCTCGATTTGTATATAACAGACTTTTGAGTATTATCTCAAAGAGATACAAAGAAGAAAAGAAGTACACTTCATTCTTTGATGCGTGCAAGCTGATTACATGCGAACTTAAGCCAGCCAATCCCTGGCTTAATGATGTTTCTAGATCTGCTTTGAACACATCTGCAGAAGACTTGTGTACGGCATTCAAAAGTATGAAACATGGAAGTGGTTATCCTAAACTAAAGAAACGTACACACGATCAATCATATAGGCTTAGTGAAGACTATCGTTTTAAATTAGATCAGTCCAACAATACCATCCGTCTGGAGAAAATTCCTGGTCTTGTGTCTTGCATAGTTTCGCAGAAGATCGTTGGCAAGCCTAAGTTTGTAACAGTTTCTAAGACTGCAACAGACAAATACTTCGTTTCTATCACTTGCGAAGTTGACGAAGTCAAACAGCACTTGAAGACAGGAAGTTCTATTGGTATCGACTTAGGAATCAAAACTCTTGCATCCCTGTCCGATGGAACATCGTATCCAAACCCAAAAGCATTCGAACAGCTTCGAAAGAAGTTGGCCAAAAATCAACAGATACTATCACGAAAAAAGAAAGGCAGCAACCAGTACAACAAACAGAGACTAAAGGTCGCAAGAGTCCACGAAAGAATCAGGAACATCCGCAACCATCATCAACACGTCATTACGACAAATATCATCAAAAACCACGATGTAATTTGTCTGGAAACATTAGACGTGATCAAGATGCTTGCAGCAAGGTCCAAAGAATTATCGAGACGATTGACAGATGCATCTTTGGGCGAGTTTGTCCGCAAACTCGAATACAAAGCCATATGGCATGGCAGGACAGTAGTCAAGGTAGATCAGTATTTCGCTAGCAGCAAACTATGTAACCATTGCGGATGGAAGAATGAGAATCTCAATCTTTCTGATCGTACATGGTTTTGCAACGGATGTTGCAATGATCTCGATAGAGACCTAAATGCAGCGAAGAACATTCTACAGGAAGGTCTACGGGTTCTACAGAATCCAACAGAGAAAAAATCGGCTGTAAAACGCAGTCGGGTCCGCAAGGACGAAAAGCTTAAAAGTCCAGCAGAGACAGTAGTTAACGCTGGAACGAGTATGCTTGAGTCACAAAAGGTGATAGTTTGAAAATTGGTGACAAAGGAATTGCTAGAGACTTGCAAGTAGGTGATACTTTCAAGTTCATGACGGGCAAGCCAGACCAAAATAAGCATATCGTAACGAAGGATATGGAGTCTCACTTTGTGTATGATTACAACGTCAAAAAGATTCTATCTAAGGCCGAGTCTATCGTAAAAACCGACAAGAAGAACGAAGCTAATGACCTGTTTTTCTACAAGAACCTGTTCAATATATCGACAAAGGAGCTAGAGATAGCTTGGGACATCGAACGATTCATTCCTAAGTTCGAAAAGGTCATGGAGTACCTTTCGAGCAATGATGGCGCCAATGAATGCAAAGAATTCATCGAATTTTGCATGGATAACTGCTATAAAGGCATGAAGTACAACAAGGCATTTCAGCAGTCGTATGCTGCGTTGAAGCAAAAAATTATCGACTGTTTCGAAACATGATGAATAGTAACTATTCATCATGTTAACTGTAAGTCAGCTGCGGAAAATTGTAAAAGAAGAAATACTGAGAGAATCTTCAATCTTGGATAAGATGGCATCACAATTCGTTGGTGATGACAAGACACAATTATTCTTTGTAAGCAACATAAAATCGGGTCGTGTCGTAGCCGTCTTTACATCAGAATATGATGCTGTTGAGTATGCATTACCTAGAAGGTTATATGTAGAAGGTCCCGGCGGCGAAATCGCTGGAGGAGCAGACTAGTACGCCTTCTCTTTACAACTGTAACACATATACGGCTTTCCGCTAAGCGGATGAAACTTATTGGCCCAGTTGTTATGTTCATTGCACACGGAACAGCAGGCACCATTTGAATCCTGTTTGACGATTCGTACGATATGAAAATCAGTTACCGTAATAGCTTCGCATCCTAAAAATTTCTTCTCTACAATGCCGTATGACTCGGCTACTTTTCTATCAATTTTGATTCTAGGTGTGACGGCATGATCGTCTGCACCAGTTACCAGTAGTAGATACTCGTTCTGGTCGTACTGGTTCTTTTTGCCTAGAACTCTGAGTACTACTTCGTTATCGGATTTGGTTCGATCCACGAGCGTTGGATTGCTATGTTTGGTGTAAACAAGAACCAAATCACCGACTGCAGCCACATTTTTAGGTGTTGCAGGTTTCATATTGTCCGTCTCAAACATTGAACCTTCTGACTCCATTGGGTCGTAACTCCACATATTTTACCTACCTTTTGCTACCGAATTTCTTATCCCAGTACAATGTGATTATACCATAGTTTTTCGACATATCCAAGTGATGCTTAAAATGAGCAGAACGTAATGTGCGATAATGCTTGTATTTATGCCACTTGTGTGTCTTTAGATGAAATGTGTCATGTACCCAATCGCTTACCAAACCATACCCTATAAGACCTACCAGGAGCGTTATACAGGACGCTAGACCTAAAAGGGCGAAAGCTACGTATCCGAACAGAATGCTCGCTAGAAGAGCAAATGGTGTGAATAGAAACGTTCCTCGTTTGTACCACGGAGCCGCTTTATAGGCGTCGGAGGTCATGTTATTTGGAGGATATAGTACTTGGTGGTGGTACATGTGGGATTCGTATAGAAATGGAATCCAGCGCTTATGGATGAGTCTGTGTACCAAGTCGCCAAAGAGCGAGGATATGGCGATACCTGCGAAAAACGACAAAATGGCGAGCAACATATGGATAACTACTCGATTATTTCGAATGAATGTTGTTCTACCATAAGAACTTCTTCTTTAATGAACGAAAATCGTCCGTGGATAAGAATTGTGTAAAATGATTCTCCATATGTGGCAGGTTTGAATTTGTCAACAACCACAAATGAATCACCACTATAAATCATGTTTTTCGCCGAACTTGACAGAGCACGCCATAGGAATGGATAGAAGGCCTCGTCCTTCCATAGGATTAATGAGCCCACTATTTTACGCATATGAAATGATTTCTAGTATCAGGATCGGTCAACCATCTTAGACCAATAACACCCAATGTACCATATTTTGTTATAATAGGAATGTATGAAGTCTCATAATGTAATTCCGGTATTTCGGAGGCTAAGACGAAACAATCTCCTACTTCGATGGTACCTGTTTGACGATGCAGCTGTGGTGGGGAAATAGAAAATGAATGGACGTACTACATCATCCTTCCAACGAATTATGGTACCTGCCGGAAATTTACACGACAAACTCATACCTGGCCCTTCGGAGTCCTTCGCCACAGTAGATCCATTCCCGCGCAATATAACCGATGCCATTCTTGTAAAGTACCATAATACTTTCGGTATCGAAATCTAGCTCAAGTTCGACGAGTTGCAAAGTATCGCCATTTTCTACCTTATAAACGACATTTGAATTGATATCGTGAATAGGGAGTGTGGTCAATTTGTGTTTCCAACGAACAATTGTGCCATTGCGAATCATGGTATTCTCCAATACGTTGAATTTCGGTGCAGATAAATGTATACTTCATTTTGCGCAGGAAAGCAAGTAAATTAATGATCATTTTGTGCACCGGCTCAAGGCATTGGACGAATTATGCATTGGTGGAAAAGGTGCTGTTGAGACTACAGCCTACATTGGTAATTCATGGTGGAGCACCTGGGCTCGATACGGTAGTGGGCAATATTTGTACAGCATACGATATAGAGCAGAAGGTGTTTTATGCCGATTGGTCTGTGGGGCTAGGAGCAGGACCGAAGAGGAATGCGCAGATGGTGGCACATGGCGCAGATGCGTACCTGGCGTTCCATGAGGATCCGTTGTTAGGAAAAGGGACTAAAGATTGCGTAGAAAGATGTGAGAGGGCAGGGATTCCTGGAAGGACGATTGTGAGGAAGCTATAGTTCCGTAGAGAACAGTAGACCCTTGTCGTAATCGGATTCCCAGACGAAGCGGACGTCATAGCCGATGGAGAGAAGCTTATTGTGTCGGGTGAGTGTGCGAGTGTAGAGATTGCCCATGGTGTCCTTGGATCGATGATTGTAATAGTCGGACGAGTAGATGCGTGGGTTTCCGTGCCAGTAGTCGCCGTAGAATTCGTAGATGGTGTTGTTGTGGAAGCCGTCAGCGTGAAATTTGGTGCCTGGGATGTGAACTTGTCTTTGAACAATTCCTAACCCGTCGAGCCAAGCCAATTCGGAATTTGATTTCGTTTTTGCTATTATGCAGCGGCGACAATTGGAACCTGTCATGTGTGCATAGGCTTGCTGTTCAAAAAACATATTGCAAGTGTTGCACCAAATTTTCACTGGTTCTAATGAATGAACATATGCTGTTTCATGGTAAGAATACTTGTCCAATTCATGCGTTTCCAATGAACGATGTACGAATTCTTCTTGAGTAACCCTCTTCTTGCCATAGCATTCGTTAGGACATCCTCCATGATTAATTTTTCTTGAACTAGTATGAGCATGCGAAGTTTGTTGAAATTCAGTATTGCAATTATTGCATTTAATGGTAGACTTTAAAGATGAATTGACATATTCAAATTTGTCATAGCAATATCGATCACCATGCAAGGATTTAAATCGTTTTAGTATTGATTCCCAGGAATCACGAGTGCTTAAATACCAACATTTTCCACATCCACTTTTTGCATGAATATGATTCAATGGGCTCGAATGAAAAACGTAACCGCAATTATTGCATCCTATCTGCAATGGCGTCAATGCACCAGTATAAACAGAATTTGAATAATCATAATCATTTCCGTGTATTTTGGTTGCCTCTTCTATAAATTTGCTCGTTGTCCACTTTGGCTTACCGAAACATGCAGGACACCGAGCACCTCTACGATGATTATCGGCCAAAACTTGTGATTCTGTTCCGCACTCAATGTGTTTGATAGTTACTTTTTTCTTACCGCCCAAGTATACAGTCTTGCCATAGTCATAATCAGAACCATGCGTTTCTATACAGCGGCGAATAAATTCTTCGTTTGCAATTGGCGTAGACAACTTATGATATAGTAGTCTATTTACAATTTAGAATGTCATCCTTTGAAGACTATATCGGTAAACAACCTACAGCATATGGTCTGATGGACTCAGATCCAGTGTTTATTTTTGAATGTAATTCAATTGTTAGGCTAGTTAAGCGTCTTCTAGGAGACGACATCCTGACGGTCGAACTCACCAATAGACAAATCTATACTTGTCTTGAATTTTCGTTTATGGAGTACGGAAAGCTAGTTGGTTCTTACCAGATACAAAGTCAGATTTCCAGCCTCCTCGGTCTCACCAATGCTTTCTCCGGCTCCGTTGTATCTGGCACTCTTTCATCCTCATATAGCGTAACAGGTCTGTATCCACAGACTTCTTTCGACTTCATGATGCGACAGGCCGATGCCTACGCCGCCTATAGTGGCCTCGGTGGCCAATACTCCAATGATCTCGTATACTTCGATCTAGAAAGTGGCAAGCAAAACTACAATCTCTACACCGAACTAAAGGACGTATCCGGCTCCCTCTACCACACAACAGTGCCTTCTAGTTCTCTTGGGTCCAAGATCCGCGTGTTCGACGTATTCCACTATGAGCCACTTGCGGCCCAGTCCTACCTCATCAACGGTGGAAGCAATTCCAACATGATAGCCTCAGAATTCAATTACGATTCCTATACGGCAGTAAATTCTAGTGTATTCCGAGTACTCCCCGTATTCGAAGACATACTCCGCCGTTCCATGCTTGAAACTGCAGCACGTGTTCGACGGTCCCACTATTCGTACCGAATTCAAGGACGCGAAATCCAAGTATTCCCTGTGCCAAACAATTTGGATAGATACGGTACCAAACTATGGTTGCGTGTAGCACGCAATTTCGACAATTACAGTTCTATCAATCCTGCAGTCGAAGCCAATGGTTACCTCGTACCTGGCACTACATCTACAAGTGTATCTGGTGTTGGTGTTGGTGGAGTGGTAGGTTCGCCGTCCCAAATTCCAATTACGATTATCCCGCCAGCTCTCATAAATGAGGTAGGCAGACAATGGGTAAGGGCGTACTGCTTAGCTCTCTGCAAGATGGTTTTGGGTCGTGTGCGCGGCAAGTTCCGCACCATTCCAATTCCAGGATCAGACCTTGAGCTTAACCATGATGAACTCATCAACGAAGCTAAAGAAGAAATGGAAAAGCTTCGTACGGACTTCAAGGAATTCTTAGGCAACCTGTCGTATGACAAAATCATCGAGACAGAAGCAAATAAAGCAGAATCTATGAATCGGTTCTTGAAATTGCAGCCGTTTCCTCTAGGGAAAGCGATCTATATCGGGTAACACTCAATGTCAAGATTATTCATTACCGACAGGGAGAGAGCCTTAATTTCAGATCTTACGATCGAGTTCATGGTAGATATCGTAGGTCAACGACTGATCTACTACCCCATTTCGGAGCTTAAAAACAAGTCGCATCCGCTGTATAACGAAAACATGCAGAAGGTGTATGACAACCCGATAGAAATTCCTGCACTTGTGAATTCGCCAGAAAATACGAATGAAACTGGCATATTCGGACCGGAGCAGCTCAATTCATTGGAAGCTTACATTCATCACAAGGACATGGTTAATAAGGGCATCAATCTGTCTACAGGCGACTTCATGAAGTATGGAGATGTATTCTACGAAATTACGCAAGTAAACCGACTTAGAAGCATCTACGGGCAAGTAGAAAATGTGGACGGATATCGTCTAAACATGAAGCAATCACGCTTCGGACAGTTCAATGCACCACAGGTTGGACCTACAGATATAGCTTATTCTGACGCGGATGCCGTCCAGAAGGAGTTTACGCAGACTAGGGGCTACTCCAGCATAGACGGACAACCAACGGGCGATAAACGCGAACTATTCGACCGTGGAGTCATAGAACATCGAGAGACAGATACATCAGGTGTCGGCAAAGTTATTGAGGACGAAAAGACGGGTTCCGACTTCTACGGCGACAGATGATCTCTAGCCAAATACCTCAGTATTGATTGTGATATAGTAAGCTCCTTTGCGTGATCGCTTGATATAGGCAGACTTAATGTTACCTTCAATTTTCTTATCCATACTAAGCGAAATACCTTTTTTGAACCACGGAGTCGACACTTTGTTGCTTCCGCCGATGAACTTAATCGAACTAGAATATCCCAAAAGGTAGCTACGAGAACTTAGCTGACCAAGCATGCCAGGCTCGTACGTAACGTCTTTACGATCTCTGTAGAAGTCTTGAATCTTCCTAATTTCGTAACGAACAACAGGATCGGATAGATACTTCAAGTCGGGATACTTTACCAGAATAGAATTTTGATATGTGGTGTACAACCCGTCGAAGTCTGGGTATTCTCCAAGTGCGAAAGTGAAATCTAGAGTCTTGAGAATGAGTTCGTTGTATAGTATTCTGGTAAGTTCGAATTTTCTGTTCAACTTGAACTTTTGTTCATTCGAAATGTTTGCTTTGAAGTCATATGTTTTGCGTGTGACCATGAAGATGTAATTTGAAGTATAAGTCCATTTTACAGGCATTTATCAGTATTTGCGTGCACGCAACAACAAAAGCATCTATCCTCGATTAAATTGCATTATTTTGATCCACTGGAGCCAAGTCGCGGCGCCGGAAATAATGGAAAAACCTATAAACTTCAATAATATTGAGTATATACGTTCAACATTGTTGTGTCTAGAACAGACATTAAACAGACTACAGGATTACAGGAATGTAAGATACCGCTGTACGACGAAATACCGTAGTGGAAATGTACCTAAGCAAAGGGTAGAGTTTCATCGTTGGAACCAACAGTGGTTCCTTCAAAAGGCAAGAGATATTAAAGGAAAACCTCCTTCTAGGGCTCGTGCGGATGTAAACATATTGAAGCGTCATCGATTCTCGGACCCGATTTACCATGGTAAGAGCACATGCCCCGTCGATGTTTCCTTTGTTTTTGATATATTGACTCTTAGAACATCAGACAATAGAGATTGTGTAGAGATCCTTCCCGGACATCTAAGTTACTACTGAATCTCGATAAGGTACTTCTGTGTATACAGAGTATCAGAAGATGTATTGATTGGATAAGATAGCCAGCCCTAAGACTAGGGAAGCGGTTAAGGGGGTATAATGGAAAAAATCCAAATTACAAATGATTTCGATAATTATGATGCATGGCGATACGATTTACATCCGGAAATGGCAATGGAGTACCGTCAGGATATGAAGGAACTGTAGAAGACCTTGAAATTCCTGCATGTGGACTCGAAGACGTAGATCGTGCCCTATTCAATCTTTTTCAAAACGAAGTGAAGCTTGAGGTAACTTTAGATTCCTCCAAAAAACAAACAGTACCAACAATCTTCGCCGCAGGCGAACGTTGGTCGATGTTAAAAAATGGACGAGCTATCCGAGACGAAAATGGAACTCTTATACTACCATTGATCACAATACGTCGTGTCGGTATCGAACAGGATACGTCAGCGGACGTTGGAGGTAGAGGTATCAATCAGCAAACAGGTGAATTCAATGTCTATCGCAAACTTGACTACCGAGACAGAGCCTACCAGAATCTTATCAACAAATTAGGGCTTGAGAATCAAAGCAATCTCGGTGCAAATTCGTCGGAGGATACGACACAGGTTATCACCGGAAGATCAATCGGAGAAAACAGCAAAGATTTAGATGTCGTCAATGGTGGTCTCCTTGCACCAAAGCTTAACAAAAACAATGTATGGCAAATCATTACATTGCCTTCTCCCCAATTTTACACAGCGAGCTACGAGATAACGATTTGGGGTCAGTACTCAAAACACATGAATGAAATGTTAGAGAAGATTATGAGCAGTTTCCTTCCTACGGCACATCGTTCGATGAGACTTGAGACGCCTAAGGGCTATTGGTTCATCGCCAATTTCGATTCTACGTTTTCACCAGAAGACAATGCCGATAGCTACACAAGTGAAGAGCTTGTAAGAAAATGCAAAATTAATGTTAAGGTTCCTGCTTACATTGTGTCCTCAAATGCACCAGGAGTTCCGAAAGCCGGTAGAGTTCATCTTTCCTCTCCGATCATATCGTTCTCGATAGGCGACGAGAGTTTAGACACAAATTTGGTCAATGGATTGCCTGGCACAGCAGATCCTTACGAGAATGCAGATGATCCAAATTTGTACATTTTGAACGTGCAAAACGGAAATGATAAACGAAATCAAATACCTAACAGAATTGTTTCGTCTAGAATTGTGAATCCATTTACGAACAAAACAGAAGAATCCTACTCGCGTATCATAAACAGAGATACCAAGTCTGGAGAAACCGTAATGATGCCAGATACTTCAATAAAAATCAAACTTTCTTGAATTCAAAAAAAACAAATTTCTTGGAGTATTCGAAGGTTGGTTCCCTAATTAGCACTAGACCTATGTATTTCGAGAGGATTAATTAAAAATGGCAGAGCAAATATTCCGTTCACCTGGAAGTTTTGACACTGAGTCAGACCAGTCTACACGACAAGAAGCTGGGCCTGTTGGTGTTCCTGCCGGTGTTATAGGTACCAGCGCAAAAGGTCCCGCATTCGTTCCTATTACGGTTCGTGACATGCCGACTTTTCGTCAGACTTTCGGTAACTTAGACCCAAAAAAGTATGGCCCTTATGCCGTAAATGAGTTTCTAAAGTACAAATCAGCACTTACATATCTCCGAGTTCTTGGTGCAGGCTCTCTCGATAACACTGCAGATATAACACGATCCAACACAACTGGTCAAGCTAGAAACGCTGGTTTCGTTGTAACTGGTTCCGCAGCTGTAAACGATACTCTTGGACGCCATATGGGTGCTGTCCAATTCCTTGTTGGCAGGCACACACTTCAATCCTACGAGGCTTTTGGAGCCCCTGACTACACAAATAACAACTCCTATGCCGGAAGCTCTGTAAACCTCGTTAGAGGCATGATTCTGCTCGCTTCTGGTACTCGCATGATGGTACTCTCTGGTACACAAAGTGCAGTAGGCGTCTTTGGTGCAACTGGACCAGATGACGTTGCCAACATCAACAGCGGCAAATTCAAGATTGTACTTTCGTCTTCAAATGGTTCTTCCTTCGGAACCGCTGACGGAAACATCGGTCTAAAAATCTTCACTGCTTCTCTTAATCCGACCAGCACTGATTACTTCGCAAAACTTCTCAATAGAGACCCAGAAAAGTTCGCAACCGAACAACATCTTGTTTATGCTGATTGGGCAGTCGATGACGAAGTTGCAACCCCAACAATCGTAGCAGTCGCATCTGGCTCAAGAAATACATCCAATTCATCTGGCGACACATCGATGGTGTTCCGTGACGTGTTCGGTCACTTCGACTCCAAGTTCACAGCACCGAAAACCCCTTCGATTATATCACAGCCTTTCGGAAAGACGGAGTACTCACTCTTCTATTTTGATGCACTTGACGACGGAGAGTATGCAAATACCCTTTACAAGATAAGCATTTCGGACCTCAAGATTTCAAATGATCAACTTGATCCTTACGGCACCTTCACCGTTCTCGTAAGAAGCTGGTCGGACGATGACAGCACACCAGAAATTCTTGAGCAATTCTCAGGTTGCAATCTCAACCCTAATTCCGAAAATTACGTTGCAAAGAAAATCGGCGACAGAAAAGTAAGATTCAACTTCGACTCGGAAAATCTAGATGAACGTCGTCTCATCGCAGACGGCAAGTATGCAAACCAATCCAAATTCGTTCGTATCGTGATGAGTCAAGATGTTGAACGTAAAACGATTCCTGCCTCTACTCTACCTTTCGGTTTCCGTGGACACGAGACAATCAAAACAAATGACTCACTTACTGACATTGCCCAAGCATCAGGTCTCGTCAGACTAACTGCAAATATGGGTACACAAGCTGCAGAATCAGCAGCCAGCGCACTCACAGGATCTATTGTTCCACCAGTACCAATGCGTTTCAAGATCACTCGTGGTGATGTTGCTACATCTGGATTCGTTGGAGCACCAGGACCAACAGAAATAACCAACTCTAACTTCTATTGGGGTGTTAAGTTCGAACGAACTACGGATCCTCTGAATCCCAATTCGAGTACCGATAAGAATACGCTTCTTGAAACATATACGAAATTCGTAGGTATCAGCAAGCTCGATGCTATTGTAACAGGTTCCGGCGCAAGCACATTGAACGATAATAAGTTCACGCTCGCCAAGGTTGCTTTCTCGAATCAGAGCCTAGTCGATCTTACTGGATCTGTTTCACAGCATGCTCGTGAAATGGCATACATTCGTGATGCTTCTCCGGATCCTGCAACATACACTGTAAACGATTCTGTTCTAACAGGTCGTCTTACACTTGGTAGCCTTGTTGCACAGACAAGCTCTGTTCAATTCAACAGATTCTCATCCATTGCGAAATTCACAACCTTCCTACAAGGTGGATTCGATGGTTTGAACATCCTTGACAAGCAATCGAAGAGAATGACCGACAAGTCTCTTTCGTTCGACGTAAATGGTGGCGCAGAAGCATCGTTCGTATCTCCTGGTCTTGCTCAAAATCAGTGCGGATACAACGTAACAAACAACTCTGTTGTAGCATACAAAACTGCGGTGGATATTATGACGAATCCACTTTATGTCAATACAAACATTCTTGCCATTCCTGGAATAAGAGAATCTTACGTAACAGATTACGCAACACGTAAAACATCTGAGTACGGTCTTGCAATCTATCTCATGGACATTCCACAATACGATGACACGAATACAAGAATCTATGACGATGCAACTACACGTCCTGACATCACAAACGTCTCAAAGGCACTTGATTCACGTGGCGTAGATAACAACTATGCAGCAACGTACTTCCCCGACATTTTCGTAGACGACAGTGTCAACAAGCGTCGTGTAAAAGTACCTGCGTCCATTGCAGCTGTAGCAGCGATGGGTTATTCGGATAGCGTATCGTCGCCTTGGTATGCACCTGCAGGTTTCAATCGTGCATCTCTCGACTTCGTAACAAACGTGCAAGTACGTTTGAATACAGCAGACAGAGACGTACTTTACGATTCACGTATCAATCCAATCGCAACATTCCCACGTCAAGGATATGTCATCTTCGGTCAGAAGACTCTTCAACAGAGCAAGTCTGCACTTGATCGCGTGAATGTTCGTAGACTTCTTTTGGAAGTAAAGCGCGTTGTAATCGGTATAGCTAACAAGCTCGTATTCGAACAACCAACCAAAGAAACAAAAGATTCATTCGTAAAGGATGCATCTGCTCAATTGGCAATCATCCAAACACAGGCAGGCGTAGAAGCCTTCAGAGTTATCATGGATGAAACCAACAATACTGATGCCGACGCAGAGCTTAACAAACTAAATGGTCGCATAGAAATCGTACCAACTCGCACGGCAGAGTTTATCAAAATTGACTTCATAATCACAAATTCCGGAGTAAATTTTGTTTAGGAAAGAACTATCTAAGAAGGAATTGATTAGGAGCTTACGATAATGGCAAATGTGAAAATGGGTAGTGCAGGAGTGACAAGCAGAGAGATTGACCAAACAGGTCCAGTCCAGGCTCAGCCTGTTGGAATTCCTGCAGCTGTTATCGGAACCAGCACAAAGGGTCCGGCATTCGTGCCTGTAACAGTTGCTCTAAAGTCTGACTTTGAAGCTAAATTCGGAAAGACTGACGGAAAGAAGTTTGGTCCTCTTGCAGCTGTCGAATGGTTGCGCAATTCACAATCTCTAACTTATCTTAGAGTACTTGGAGTCGGAAGCGGCAAAAAGAGACTAAGCACTGGTAATAATCCAGGTAACGTCGAATCTGCAGGTTTCGTTGTAGGTGAGCAACAGCCTCATCCTGACAGCGGCATTCTTACACGCAATCCTTACGCTAACAACGGTGGACCACTCGGTAGAACATACATTCTCGGTTGCTTCATGTCAGAGTCAAATGGTTCCTCGTTTCTTAGAGACGCAGGACTACAGGTTGCTGGACAAAACGTATCCGTACCAATGGTTCGTGGTCTACTCATGGTACCATCTGGTGTCGTAGCAAGACTTTCTTCTTCATTCACAGGTTCTGCAGATCCTACTTCGACTCATATTGCAACGAATACATTTTCGTCTGGCTCTATCATGGGAACAGTTGTCCTTACGCAAGGTTCTGTTTCAAAGCAAGACTTCGTGCTTCTTCTCAATGGTCATATAGGACTTGACGACAAGTATCCACGAGTTCTTACTGCAAGCTTCGATCCAACTGCACCAAACTATCTTACAAACGTATTCAATACGGATCCATACAGACTACAAGAAGCTGGTCATTATCTCTACGCAAACTACGACATATCACCTGCACTCGCAGTTGTAACAGGCTCTGGTTTTACATCTGCATCATTCGGTGCCGGCGCAAACAGTGGTCGTGAACAATGTGCATTCCTTACAACTGGTTCGAATGCTCGTGACGTCGGTACTGCAACTGCACCCAACTTCGAGAACTTTGAAAACCGATTTACACATGCCAAGACACCTTGGGTTGTTTCACAAAGATTCGGTGGAGCTTCAAGGAATCTCTTCCGTCTACATGCACTCGATGCAGGAAATAGCATTGCCGATAAGGTAAAAATCTCTATCGAGAACATTGCACCTTCTACTGATTCTAAGGACAAGTACGGTACATTCGACGTAGTTCTACGCGACTGGAACGATACAGACTCCAACGTAAAAGCGCTTGAAGCTTTCCGTGGAGCATCACTCAATCCAAGCTCGGATCGTTACATCGGCAAGCTCATCGGAGATCTCAATGTATACTTTGACTTCGATCGTTCTGAGACTTCACAAAAAATTGTCGTCGAAGGAAACTATCCAAACAAGTCGAACTACATTCGTGTCGAAGTTGACAGCTCAATCGAGAACGAAGAAGTTGATGCAACGGCACTTCCTCTAGGTTTCCGTGGACATCCACACCTTGTAACGTCCGGTACTGCTCCATTGACAAATCTTGCAACTGCAGAACTCGGTACAAATGCAACCCTAAAGAAAGCTGTACAACCTCCTGTCCCAATGCGTATGCATCTCAAGGATGGTACTGGCGTTAAAGCAGCAGTGAATCCCGTTCTTTATTGGGGCGTGCAACTTGAGAAAGTACCAAGTGTCGATACTCCTAACGGAACACTTGTCAAGAATGATTCTCTAAAATCATACACCAAATACCTTACTGATTGCTTGACCACAAGCCAGGATATGATTGAGGACGCGCAAATCGGATCATCAGATAGTGCCGCAAATGGCATTATGGATGCCGACAGATTCAACAACAACGGTTTCACTCTTGAGAAGCTCAAGGTAACAACCGGTTCAACAACATATGCAGACCCACAGAAGTGGGTAGAAGCAACTTATGTTCGTGACGGAAACATTACGACCGATGATACTGCTAAGCAGCGTGCTTTCACTGTAAGTGACCTTACGCAGCCAAACCGTAGATTCGCTAAGTTTACATTGCTTATGCAGGGTGGATTCGACGGCGTCAACATATTCGACCGCAATGAGGCAGAAATGACCAACGTTGCAGCTAAGCAAGACATGGACGATGCCAATCGCGGGCAGACCAACGGACCTACTGTCAAAGCATTCACTAAGGCACTCGATGTCGTGAAGAATAAGACAGACGTAGATGTGCAGCTCCTGGCAACCCCAGGCATGAGACATCCTTCGGTAACTGATTATGCTGTCAGTTCGGTCGAAGATAGATTCGATGCTCTTTATATCATGGACATCGAAGAGTTAGACACTGTTTCGACAGTTGTTACTAGTAGCGTCCAGATCCCTTCGGTTGTGAATACTGCTACCGATTTCAAGAGTCGGGCACTCAACACGTCCTTCGCTGCAGCATACTATCCTGACGTAGTCATGACGGATCCTAACACGAAGACAAATGTCGTATGCCCACCATCTGTAGCGGTGCTCGGTGCATTCGCATACAACGACAGCGTATCGTATCCATGGTTTAGCGCAGCAGGATTTGCCAGAGGTGCACTTCCAACTGTACTCGAAAGTAAAGTCAAGCTTTCTAAAGCTAATATGGATACATTGTACGATGCCAATATCAATCCTCTTGTTTCTTTCCCCGGAGACACTCCTGCAGGTACACAAGCATCTGGTGGTGTAGTTGTGTGGGGACAAAAGACACTCCAAGCCTTCGCAAGTTCGCTTGATCGTGTAAATGTTCGTCGACTTCTAATCAGCTTGAGACGCGAAGTTCGCGAGATATCAAATACATTCGTATTCGAGCCAAATCGTGAGAGCACTTTAGCACGGTTCCAAGCAGCAGTAGAGCCTAAGCTTTCGAGAGTCCAG
>ERZ869929.386-NODE-386-length-28414-cov-9.832187_pt1 | contig 28414 bp, 40 predicted proteins | sample MGYA00579312_ERZ869929 | MGnify/ENA primary metagenome ERZ869929 (study PRJEB32216, sample SAMN09231818) | wastewater metagenome | place: USA: Maryland | collected 2016-08-09 | study: EMG produced TPA metagenomics assembly of the PRJNA472060 data set (Reclaimed... | reverse complement strand
GAAGCTCGGCGTCTACCTGGCCGGCCGGTACGACCGCCGGCGCGAGCTCGAAGCCAAGGTCGCCATGCTGCCGGACGACTGGCGCAGCACCGCGCGCTGGCTGACCGGAGCGCACGAGGGTGCGACGGATCCTGACGTGCTCCAGCGCTGCGCCAGGGAGGACCTGGAGGACATCCGATCCTCGGACGTCCTGGTGGCGTTCACCGAGGGCCCGGACGTCGGGCACACGTCCGGCGGCCGCCATGTCGAGGTCGGCTACGCGATCGCCATGGGCCTGCCCGTCATCGTGGTCGGGCCGGTCGAGAACGTCTTCTACCACGGGATGCCCAGGTACGAGACCTGGGAGGAAGCGATCGCGGAGGAGTTCGCATGGCGCGAGGTGTGACCCCCTGGGCCGGCGTCTGCATCTGGTGCCGGCGCGCCATCCAGTCCCTGGACGGGCCCGATGGCTTCGCCTGGGAGGATGCGGACGGACGGTCCGAGTGCGTCAACACCACCAGCGGGCACGAGCCGGAGGTCCCGGAGGTCATCGAGGACGTCGAGACCACCAGGACCACCGACGAGCCCGGGTGGGCGAAGCGCCAGACGTCCGCGGGATGGCAGGTCCCGGAGGGCTGGCGCTTCGAGAACCTGGGCCAGTGCCGGACATGCGCCACGGCCGTCGCCTGGTGCTGGACGCCGGCCGGCAACCGCGCGCCGGTCGAGAAGGACGGCGTGCCGCACTTCGCCCGCTGCCCGCAGGCGGCCCAGCATCGGCGCAAGCCGTGAAGCGCAGCCCGATCCGGTCGCGGCCGCATCGGGTCACGCCCGAGGAGCGCGCCGCCTACCAGGCGGTGGAGGCGCGCGACCAGGGCTGCATGGCGCCCAGGCTGGACCCGGCATCCGGGCCCTGCTCCGGGCGCCTGACGCGCCAGCACGTGAAGGACGGGCCTGGTGGGCCGCGCGTCACGGACGTGGACCACCTGCTCATGCTCTGCGAGCACCATCACATCTGGTCCGGGTGGGCGACGTCCAAGGACGCGCTCCTGCTGCAGCGCATGTACCTGGCGCTGCTCTATCCAGCGGCATGGTCCGGCTGATAGCATCCGTCAACGGTTCCGGCGCTTGCTCACGTACTCCTGAGCCAGGGGACAAGAGGAGCGGCGCCAAGGCGAGCGCGAAGAAGGGTCCCTTCGACCTTCCGTCGCGCGATGACCCGAGGCGCGTTGGGCGAGGCTGGTCGCCGGAACCTGCTACCTGGGGCGCAACGCCCCCACACGGAGGAAGCCATGGCGAGCACGATCCTGGGAGCGCTGGCAGGGACCTGCGCCCTGCTCGCGCTCCTGGCCGCCACAGGCGCCACGCTGGCCCTGGTGGTCGCCGCGCTGCCTCCGCGCGTGTCTACCGCACCGGCTGCTGGATGCGCCTTCGCGGGCCTGCTGTGGGCCTGCGTGGCGATCGCGCTGGGCTGGCTGAGCTCGGCGCTTGCCGGGCAGTGAAGGAGGGAACAGAGTGGCGATCCGGGACAGGGTCCGGGTGCTGATCGACGTCGGCGCCGGCGCGGTCCGCGAGGAGGTGGTCGAGGCCACCAAGGAGGGTGGCGGGGTCGACGTCTATCGTGCCGATGGACGGACGAACGTCACCGAGACCACCAGGAACGGCCTGGCGCGCCGCACCGTCACCGTGGCGGACGAGCGGGTCGTGGCCATCATCGAGGAGCCCGATCGGGCGAAGGAGCCAGATGCCAGCCAACCCTGACGGCCTGCCGTACCGCTACGTGCCGGCGACCCACGACTTCGGCAAGAGCCCGGTGCCGAAGGATGGCATCGTGCTGCACATGGCGGAGGGCTACCGGGTGGTCGAGTACCTCGCCGGCGGCAACGTGCTCCGGCGCGTCTCCGCGACGTTCGCCATCACGACCGAGGGCGAGGTCGTCCAGATGCTGCCGCTGGACCACACCAGCGGATCCCTGAACCCGCGCGACGTCCGCACCAGCAACGACCCGGACGGCTTCTGGGGACGGCGCTGGACGCGCTTCTACTCGCCGGACATCCTGACCGGCCGGGCCAACCAGCGGACCATCAGCATCGAGTGCGCCGGCTTCGCCAAGGACGGCCCGAACGCGCTCCAGCAGCGCGCGATCATCGAGCTCGTGGAGGCGCTGCGGAAGCGCTACAAGCGCCCCATCGGCTTCGGTGGCCACCGCGACTTCGCGGACTACAAGCAGTGCCCGGGCAAGTCCAAGGGCATCAAGGCGATCCTCGCCGCGGTCGGCCATGGGCGCGAGGACGTGCCCGTCGATCCGCCCGAGCCAGATCCGTGCGAGCAGTGCCAGGAGGAACTGCAGGCGGTCAAGGCCAAGCTCGAAGAGGCGCAGGACGTCATCGCCACGGAGGTCGGTCGCATCGGCCGGGCCGCCGCCAACCTGCGGGCCTACGAGCCCGTCCCCAACGAGTAGGGAGGTCCCCATGCAGGAGCCCACGATCGGGCTGCTGGCCAGCGCGGCTGGCCTGGCGGGTGTCATCTGGCTGATCATGCAGCTGGTGCGCACCCTCATCGACGCCGCGGTGTTCGACCGGTTCGGAGCGACCATCGCGGCACTCATCGGCATCGTCCTGGCGCTGGTCTACGCCTTCGTCGTCGCCACGCCGGAGGCGCCCGCGACCGGGCCCGTCCTGCTCCAGGCGGTGCTCGTCGGCCTGTTCGGTGGCTGGATGAGCCAGAACGCCAACGAGATGATCACCCGGGCGACCGGGAAGTAGGAGGATCACATGGCCAAGGACAAGACCGCGGAGGGCCAGCTGCCGAGCCTGGCCATGCCGCCTTCCACGTACACCCTCAGCGGGGACGTGGCCACCGTCGTGGAGCGGGTGATCGCCCGGTTCCCGCTGAAGTTCAGCCACCTGGTGAACGCCAAGCTGGCCTGCCTGAAGCGCCAGAGCAAGCGCTCCGAGGACGCGTTCAGCGTCGACGGCGCTGGCGGGTGCGCCATCCGATCCGACCGTGAGCGGGCGCTGCCCAACGCGCTCGAGTCGGGCCAGATCATCACCTTCGACGCGATCCTCTGGTTCCGCGCGAAGTGGTGGGACCAGATGTCTCCCGACCAGCGGGATGCCTGGGTGTTCCACCAGCTGAGCCACCTGCACGCCCGGCCATCGGGTGGCGGCCTGGTCCGGGTGGGCCATGACGTCGAGGCGTTCGCGGACGAGCCCGTGCACTTCGGTGCCTGGGAGGAGCAGCTGTCGCTGTTCGAGCGCAACCTGGACGAGTACACCCCTGGCGGCCCGATCCTGGCGGCGAAGCGTGCCGCCAAGGCCGAGCAGCCTCCGGCGGCGCCCGTCAACTGACCCTTCCGGTCCGCCCGCAGCTGTGGCAACGTGGCTGCGGGCGAGCCGCCCTTGGGACCAACGACCAACGAAGGGGATCCGATGACCACCTACAGCTTCGAGACGCCCACGCCTGCCGCGTGGCGCGATCGCTTCCGCGCGGATCTGTCCGTCGCCATCAAGCGCAAGCGGGTCCAGCACCGGGCCCTGGCGCGCACCATCCGGGTCCGGCCTGGGACCGTCCACGACTGGCTGAGCGGCCGCACCCTGCCGCTGCCGGAGGTCGCCGCCAGGCTGGCCGACGAGCTCGACGCTCCGCACCTGGTGGTGGCGGTGATCGCCGGCCGGACCATCACCTGTGAGCTCTGCGGCAAGGCGTCCGTCGCCGCCAACAAGGGCGCGCCCAAGCTCTACTGCGGGATCCGGTGCAAGACCGCGGCCAGCGACCGGAGGGCCCGCGGCGCCACCATCATCGACAGCCACCTGACCCGGCATCGGCTGAAGGAGCACCAGGACGCGGTCACCGCCATGTGCCGCGAGTGCACGCTGGGCGAGTCGCTCTGCCAGCAGTGGCAGTGCCCGCTGCGCGCGGTCAGCCCGATCCCGCTGTCGTTGGCCGCCAGGCGCGAGCAGGCGGCCGCGGAGGCGACGGCATGAACCGCGTGGTCATCGAGGCCAGGGACGGCAACCTGGTGGCGGTCCCGCTGTTCACCGATCGGAACCACGCCAGCGTCAGCCACACCTGCCCGCTGTGCGACAAGCCGCTGGCGCCGGTGGGCATCGTCCACCTGGCCTACACCTTCGCTCCCTGCAACTGCTCGGCCGCCGAGTACGAGCACCTGTACGAGCAGCTGTGGCACACCGGCTGCCTGGTCGATCACGTGGTCGCCAACCGCGGGCGGGAGCCGTGATCCGCGGCGGCCGCGACGGCGTGACGTGGACCATGCGCCCGACCGACGCCCACGATCTGGGTCGCTACCTGGCCGACCTGGGAGCGCGCGAGAGGGACGGGGTCGAGAAGGACGGGCTGGGCCACGAGTGCAGGGAGCCTGGCGACTGCCGGGTGGAGGCAGCATGAGCCGCGACCCGATCACCAGGATGGACGTCGACACCCGGTGGCTGTTCACCGACCACACCCGGAAGCTGCAGGTCGCGCACCCGGACGCCTGGCCGATCTACTGGTGCGCCTACCAGGCGGTCCTGGCGGAGTCCTGGTGGAAGGGCCACCGCGTCACCCTCGCGGATGCCTGGAGCCCGGTGTTCCCAGGGACCATGGCGGACGCGCAGGCGGCGCTCCTGGCCGCGGATCTGGTCGACAAGTCCGGTCGGGTGACGTTGAACGCGTGGAAGAAGTGGTTCGAGCCCGCGTTGGAGCGCATCGAGAAGCGAAGCGCTGCCGGCAGGGCAGGCGCCGAGAAGCGCTGGTCTGAGCACGCGAAGCGCACTCCGAAGGCGATGCGATCGCATAGCGAACGCGATGCACCACGCCAGCCAGCCACGCCAGCCACGCCAGCCACGCCAGCCAGCCAGTCGGACGCACTGCCAGCGGATGCCATCGACGCCTACTACCGCCTGACCGTCAGCTTCCCAGCGGGCAAGGTCCTGACCTGGCTGGAGGACCTGATCAGGGACTTCGGGGACGCTGCCGTCTCCGAGGCGCTGGGCATCGAGGTCGGCATCAGCGACGATCGCCGGACGCTGCTGTCCAGGACGCAGGACCGGCTGCGCGCCGGCGATCACCAGGCGGCGAAGGAGCGCGAGGCCCGGGAGCGCGCCGCGGCCGCTGCGAGCAAGGCGGAGGCGGAGACCATGTCCGAGGAGCAGCGCGCCGCCAACATGAAGCGCCTCCGGGACCAGATGGTGGCGTCCGGCCTGGTGCCGGCGGAAGGAGCGAAGCGATGACCACCCCCACCGACCCGACCCCCGCAGCCACGGCGCGGGATGCGCTGGTGGCGCTGCACGACTTCCTGTGGGACGAGATGGAGTGGTTCTCCGACGAGTCCGCGCCCATGCCTCGGTACACGACGATGGCGCACGGTCAGAAGCACGATGACCTCGTGGAGCGGTTCCACGATGCCTACCCAGAGCTCCTCGCCGCCGCCGAGGCCCCCGGTCGCGTGGCGGCGCTGGAGGCTGCGCTGCGGTCCATCGCGGCGAGGGAACCGGCACCGGCCAGCCCCGGATGCACCTGCGACCCGGACAGCGCCACCGACGATGACGGGAACCTCGTGATGTGCGACCTGCACGAGCCGATGCTCAGGCACCTCCGCTGGGAGTCGCTCGCGTCGCTGGTCATCGACTACCAAGCGTTCATGCGACACGCGCTCGCGGTTGCCGACGCTGCCCTCGCCGCCGCCGAGCCCACCCCGAGCGAGCCGGTGGCGCGGTGCGCGTTCGTCCACCCGGAGGCGGACCCATACCCGTCGCCTCGTGTGTGCGGCATCGTCCGCGAGTCACGCATCCACATGGCCGACACGATGGCCTACGACCACCCCTTCATCCCCGGTGCCCGCGATGAGTGACCGGCTGACGGCGGCGGGGGCGGCGCTGCTGACCGCCCTGCGCCTGCTGGGCTTCACGCATCCCGACAACGTGGACCGCATCCGCGCCATCGAGGCCGAGGCCGCCGCCCGCGCCGTGGACGAGGCGCTGACGGCGGCGGAAGTCGTGCGGATGCTGGAGGGCATCCGAAGGGACATCGAAGTGATGGGCGAGGACGGCGAGTGCTCGCTGCGGACCATCCGCGGCGTCCAGTACGTCACCAAGGACGATGCGATGCACGCGGTCGATGACCGACTCGGGGTGATGCGTTTCCGCGCCGCTGCTGACTCCGACATCACGACCACGGACGTGGACGAGGCGCTGCGAGGCCCGCGATGAAGCACGGGATCGACTTCGACCAGGAGACGGGCGCCGTCACCATCCTCTGCGTCCGGCGCCAGCGCTCGAAGCCCTGCTCGGTGTGCGGCCGCTCCGGCGATCGCCTCTGCGACGGGCTGAAGGCCCGGCTCGCCTTCGGCGCGCTGCCCAGGACCTGCGACGCATCGCTGTGCACCGGCTGCGCTCGGCCTGGCGCCGGCGGGACGGACCTGTGCCCGGCCTGCGTCGGCACCGCGGCCAACCGGGCGGTGGCGCCATGAGCCCGGAGTTCCGGGCCTGGCGCGTCTGCGAGGTGTGCGGCCATGCCGCCAACGAGCCGGAGGTCCAGCCGAGCGTCGGCAAGCTGCCGGACGAGACGGACGGGCTGGGCCGGGTCCTGAAGATGGGCGCCTTCCTGGACGTGATCCGGTGCCGGCGCGTGGACGAGTGCCGGGCCCGGGCCGACGCTGCCGGCCGGGACTGGCCGTTCGCCGAGTCGCGGTGGAAGCGATGAGGGTCCTGGACCTGTTCGCCGGCCTGGAGGGCTGGTCCGCGCCGTGGAGCCAGCGTGGCCACGACGCGATCACCGTCGACAACGACCCGCGCTTCGGGTCGACCATCACCCACGACCTGCTGGACCCGGACGGGCTGGTCGCCGCGCTCGGCGCCTGGCGACCGGACGTCGTCCTGGCGAGCCCACCATGCGAGGCGTTCAGCGTCATGACCATCGGCCGCAACTGGACCCGGGACGCCTTCGGCCGGCCGGCGCCCAAGACCGAGAAGGCCCGCATCGGCATGGCGCTGGTCGACGCCACGCTTCGCCTGGTGCGTGAGCTCGGCCCGGCCTACTGGATCGTGGAGAACCCGCGCGCCATGGCTCGGAGCCTGGCGAGCCTGTCGCCGCTGGAGCGGCGGACCGTGACGTACTGCCAATTCGGCGAGCGGACCCAGAAGCCGACCGACCTGTGGGGCGCGTTCCCGCCGAGCCTGCATCTGCCGGCGCCATGCCAGCAGGGCGCCGAGTGCCACGTCCGGGCCCCGCGCGGCAGCCGGACCGGGATCCAGGGCAGCATGGGCACCGGGCTGGGCGTCAACAGCCGGGAGCTGGCCGCGATCCGCGCGAAGGTCCCGGAGCGCCTCAGCCTGGCGGTGTGCCTGGCAGCGGAGGCGGACCTGGCCGCGGGCCTGGCGCCGGTGCCGGCGACCCTGTGGGCCCTGGCATGATCGCCCAGCCCATGTCCCATCGCCTCCTGGCGGACGGATCGCTCGAGCTGACCATCCCGGGCCGGCCGCCGACGCCGAACGCCCGGTTCGGCAACCGCTACGCCGAGGCCGCGAAGGTCAAGGTCTGGCGGGACGCCGCGCGGCTGATCGGCGTCGACGCGGTGAACCGCACCGGCTGGAAGGCGCCGGCGAAGGCCCGCATCACCCTGACGTTCATCGTGCCCACCCATGCCAACCGCGACACCGACAACCTGGTGGCGAGCACCAAGCCGCTGACGGACGGGCTGGTCGACGCGAAGGTCCTGGTGGGCGACAAGCACCAGGTCCTGGCCTGGGGCGCCCCGCAGGTCGAGTACGTGCGCGGCGCGGCCGCGACCCGCTACCTGGTCGAGGTGGTCGAGCCTGCCCACCCGGTGCTCGGGCTGTGAGGCCGCTCGATGCGCTGCTCGCCGACGTTGGCCTGGAGCGCCCAGGCGTCGCCCGGTCGATCGACTGCCGGTGTGCGTCGGGCCCGGGCTGGTGGGACGCCGTGAACGTCGCCCTGTCTCCCGAGCAGATCGCCGATGCTCGGTCCGTCTCGGATGGCGTGGTGGCGCGCTACCGGGCACGCAAGGTCGCTGAGACCAGGCTGGACCAGGGGGAGGACTGGATCCATGACGGCATGGCCGCGGAGCTGGCCGCGAGCCTGGCCACCGGGCTGACGTGGTCCCGCGGTGAAGGTCGGCACGGTCTGGCCGACCTGACCGGCTGGGGCGATGGTGTGGAGGTTCGGTGCAACGCCTGGGATCCGCCCTGGCTGTGCGTCTACGACGGGCATGTCCGCAACCAGGACCGTGGCCACGAGCACCGGCCGTTCGTCCTGGCCCGCGTCAACCTCCCGGTCGTGCGCCTGGTCGGCTGGGCCTGGGGGCGCGACGTCCTGGCGACCGGGGTGGTGAAGCCTGGCATGAAGCTCGACTGCCGGTGGCTGCCTGTCGAGCGGCTCCACCGTCTGCCGTTCCACGGGGAGAAGCCGCGCGAGCCGATCGGCCCGGACGAGTACTCGCCCAGCACGTGGGGCGACGAGTGAAGCGGATCCGCATCCACCACGAGGGAGGGGTCCAGGGCCCGTTCGGCGCCGACGCCGGCGAGTGGATGGTGCTCTGGCGCGATGCCGAGCTGCAGGTAGCCCGGGCGGATTCGGTCGGCGACCCCACCAGGGCGTCGTTCTTCCGTGGTCTCGCCCACGCGGCCCTGGTGCGGACGCTGCGCGGCCGTGGCAACTAGGCGGCCGTTCAGCCACCAGGATTCGCGCGGCCGGGCCAAGGTCGGCTTCGTCGCCGAGCGTCGGGCGATCGCTGCAGCGCGCGTCGTCGCGGCACGATTCGGCTGGCCGCAGGACGTCTATCGCTGCCGGCGCTGCGACTGCTGGCACCACGGCCGGAGCGACGTGACGACCGAGCTCACGGCCGGCGTGGTCCGGGTGATGCCCGATGGTGGGGAGGACCGGCTGGGCTGATCGCCGGTGGTAGCCTTCCGGCCATGAGCGTGAAGCAGCCCACACCCACCGAGACCATCGCCTCCAGGATCGTCGGGACCGGCACAGCGGACCCCGCCACGCTGGTCGCCAACCCGCGCAACTGGCGGACCCACCCACCCGAGCAGCGGGCCGCGCTCGAGGCGGAGCTGGCCCGGGTCGGGTGGGTCCAGGGCGTGCTGGTCAACCGCACCACCGGCAACCTGGTGGATGGGCATCTGCGCGCCAAGGTCGCGGTCGAGCGCGGCGAGCCCGAGATCCCCGTGACGTGGGTGGAGCTGACGCTCGAGGAGGAGCAGCGGGTCCTGCTCGCCCTGGACCCGCTGGGCGCCATGGCCGGCACCGACCAGGCGCTGCTCGGCGACCTGATGGCCGGCCTGGACCTGGAGAACGCCGCGCTGGAGAAGCACCTGCGATCGCTGGTGGGCCACCACCCTGGCACCATCGGCGCCGACTTCGTCCCACCCGAGCGGCCCGACACGTACATCGAGCGCGGCTCGGTCTGGGCGCTGGGGCGCCACCGGGTGATGTGCGGCGACGCGACCAGCCCGGCGGACGTGGCGCTGGTGCTCGGCGGTGAGCGGCCGGCGCTGATGATCACCGATCCGCCCTACGGCGTGGAGTACGAGCCCGAGTGGCGGGCCGCGTACAAGGAGGGCCAGGGCATCAACCCTGGCGCCGTGTCGTTCGGGAAGGTGGGCAACGACGACCGGGCCGACTGGCGGGAGGCGTGGGCGCTGTCGCCGGCGAGCGTGGCCTACGTCTGGCACGGCGGGCTGCACGGTGGCATCGCCCAGGAGGCGCTGGAGGCCACCGGCTTCGAGCTGCGCGCCGTCATCGTCTGGGTCAAGCAGCGCTCCATCTTCGGCCGCGGCGCCTATCACTGGCAGCACGAGCCCGGCGACGCCGACCAGGCGACGGAGCACAGCACCCAGAAGCCGGTCGAGGTCATGGCCCGTGGGATGCGCTGCCACAAGGGCGACGTCTACGATCCGTTCCTTGGCTCGGGCACCACGCTCATCGCGGCCGAGCAGCTGAACCGCACCTTCTTCGGGCTGGACCTGGAGCCGCGCTACGTCCAGGTCGCGATCGAGCGGTGGCAGGCGTTCACCGGCCAGGAGGCGCAGCGTGTCGTCTGACGCCTGGGGCGTGGTCGAGCCCGACGTCCCGGCGATCGCGGTCGAGACGCCTGCGACGGATGCGACACGGCCATGGCCGACCTGGGCGCAGCCCTTCCTGGACCTGTACGCGCAGACCGGCAACGTGATGCTCTCGGCCCGGGGCGCCGGCGTCGAGCGCCAGACGCCGTACCAGCTGCGCGGCCGGGACGAGCGGTTCGCCCTGGCGATGGCCGAGGCTGACGAGGCGTCGATCCAGGTCCTGGAGGCCGAGGCTCGCCGGCGCGCGATGAGCACCAGCGATCGCCTCCTGGAGTTCCTGCTGAAGGCCCGCCGGCCAGCCACGTACCGGGAGAACCATCGCGTCGAGGTGGTCGGCGATGGTGGCGGGCCCATCCGCACCGAGGTGGTCCCGGAGGGCCTGAACGACCACGAGCGTCAGGCGCTGCGCCGGGCCATCGACGCCGAGCTGGACCGACGAGGCCAGGAGGTCCAGGGGTGAGCTACGATGCTGCACGCCAGCCCGCGGTAGCTCAGAGGCAGAGCAGGTCCCGGACGCGGGATGAGCAGCCCTGGTTCGAGTCCAGGTCTCGGGCTGGTACCCAGGCTCCCGCAGCGGCAGTCGGTGCAACCGACCCCGTCCTTCGAGGCGGTGAGGCCGGCCGCTGTTGGAGCGGGGTGTGCCGGGCGGTGTCGGACTTCCTGCCGCGCATCGTCTGCGGGCTGGAGCCTCAGCACCACCAGGGGCCTGGGTTGCCGGGCCTGGGCCTGGGCGTTCATGGCGTCGCCGGTCATCCCTTCGTCCCGTGACCCTCGCGACCCTCTCGCCGGAGCGGCTGCGCCAGATCCGCGCCGCCCTGGGGCCCGACTTCGCCAACGCCAGCCAGGAGCGCTTCTACGACTCCCAGGCCCGCGAGCTGCTCTACAGCGGGGCGATGGGCGCCGGCAAGAGCCGCATCCTGTGCGAGAAGGGGTACGGCATCGCGCTCCGCTACCCGGGGTGCACGGTCGGGATCTTCCGGAAGGTCAAGGCGTCCATGGCCGCGACCACCGTGCGGACGTTCACCCAGGACGTGATGAACCTCCGAGACGTCGCGTCTCGGAACCAGACCGAGTCCTGGTACCAGCTGAAGAACGGCAGCCGGATCTACTTCCTCGGGCTGGACCCCGACCCCATCACCGGCGTCCCGTCCAAGATCGGCTCGCTGGAGCTGGCCTGGGCCGGCGTGGACGAGGCGGTCGAGCTGACCGAGGCGGACTGGACGATGCTGCTGGGGCGCCTCCGCGACCCACGCGTCCCGTTCCACCAGCTGGCCGCCGCCACCAACCCGGGCGCGCCGACGCACTGGCTGAAGCTCAGGTTCACCCCGCCCACCGACGAGCGCGAGTACCTCCACGCCACGGCGCTGGACAACCGCTTCCTCCCGTCCGACTACCGGGCCATCATCGAGGCCCTGCCCGACAACGCGGTCGGCCGGCGGCTGGGCAAGGGCGAGTGGGCCAGCGTGGAAGGCGCGATCTGGACGCTGCCCATCGAGCAGGTCAAGCCGCCGACCGCCGATCCCAAGCGCGTGGTCGCCGGCGTGGACTGGGGGTTCGTCCACCAGTTCGCGGTCGAGGTCGTCCAGCAGAGCGGCAGCGGCCGGCTGGCGGTGCGCGCCGAGCTGTACGCCACGGGCAAGGGCCTGGATCAGCTGGTCGAGCCGTGGCTCGGACCCGATGGCATCGTCCGTCCCGGCATCGCCAAGCTCTGCGAGGACCACGGGGTGACCGTCCTGGCGTGCGACCCATCCGAGCCGTCGCTCATGGCGCAGCTGGACCGGCTGCTGGTCGAGCACCGCTCGCGGCACGGCAGCGCGTGCACCCTGCGCGCCAGGACGAAGGCCGCCACGAACACCATGAGCACCGGGCTGCAGGCGGTGGACAAGGCGCTCCGCCAGGGGATGACCGTCGACCCGTCCTGCGCCGGTCTCATCGGGGAGATCCCCGGCTACACCTGGGCGCCCAACAAGCAGGGCGGCTTCCACGAGCGGCCGGTCGAAGTGGGGGACGACGCGTGCGATGCTCTGCGCTACGCGGTCATGGAGTTCGAGCCCGATCCGGACAATCCGTGGGCCGGGCTGAGAAGCGCAGGAGGCGTCGCGTGACAACGAAGGCGGACACCATCCGTGGGATGCATGGGATCCCGGCGCCGGTGAGGCTGGCGCCGGTGAGGCTGGCGATCGAGCGCCACCGGGTGGAGGATCCAGGCGAGCGCCAGCACACCGCGTCGGCCGAGTGCTGGTGCGAGCCCGTGGTCGAGGTGGTCCACCGGCGCCTGGGCATCGACGCGGCAGCCATGAGCACCGAGCAGCAGGAGGCCTGGATCGACCAGGCCCGGAAGGACGGTGTCCTGTGATCGCGAAGGTCCCGATCCTGGACGTCATCCTCGTCCTGCTCGTGGTGGGCCTGGCGCTGTCGCCCTGGCCATGGTCCGCGCTCATCGGTGCGGCTGCATACTTCGCGGTGATCGCCTTCGTGGTCGACCGCCGGACGCCTCCGGCGCCACCGGCTCCACCCGATGAGGAGCAGCGTCCGTGAGCGTCCACATCCCGTCCCGACTCCAGGCCCCGACCACGGCAGCTGGCACGCTGGGCCCACCCTCCGGCACCAGCAAGGCTGGACCGATCGGGCCTGGAGCCGGGGTCCTGATGACCGAGTACCTCCTGCCCACGATGCTGCCCACCGATCCCGCCAAGCGCATGAAGAGCGCCTGGAAGATCGGGGAGGGCGTGGCCTACGTGTTCGCTGCGGAGCGCGTCATCAGCGGCAAGATCGCCGGCCTGGCGCCCACCGACGCTGAGGACACCAGCCCGGTGGGCTGGCACCTGGAGGACCCGGACGGCGAGCACATCGACGCCGACTACCCGAACGTCGCGGCGCGCGAGGCGTTCCAGGTCCTGGAGAAGCCGATGGCGGCCCTGTCGCTGTCGGAGGCCGGCGGCATGCGCCAGTCCAGGCGCCAGCAGTGGGAGCTGACCAGCCGGCACGCCGGGCTGTGCGGCACGGCCTTCTGGGTCCTGGACGCGCTCAACGGGTGGGGCTTCCCGCGAGCGATCCTGTACTGCCGGCCGGACCGGCTGTCGCCCGAGCTCACGGCCCAGGGTGGGCTGAAGGAGTGGCGCCTGGACCGTGGCGCGGTCGGCAACCAGCAGGGCACGCCGATCCCGGTGGAGGAGGTGGTCCCGTTCTACCTCCAGGCCCCGAACGAGGGCTACCTGGCGTCCGGCCTGGTCGACGCGGCGCTGGTCAAGGCGCAGCTGAACGGTGCGATCGACCGCTACTTCGCCCAGGTCATCAGCGGTGGCGGACGCCTCTCGGGCATCATCGCGCCGAAGTCGGGAGCCATCGAGGACGAGAACACCTACCAGCAGCTGGTGCGCGACTGGCGCAACATCACCGAGCAGCCCGAAGCGGCCAAGCGGCTCCAGGTCGTGCGGGCCCCGGTCGAGTTCACCAAGACCGTGAACACCCCTGCCGAGATGGGCCTGATCGACCTGATGAGTCGGAACCGGGACGACCTGCTCGCCATCTGGGGCGTGCCGTACTCCCAGGTCGGTGGCTCGCCGGCGGCCGGCATGGGCATGGGCGAGGCGCGCGACAGCGACCGTCAGGCGCTCTGGGAGAACGCGGTGCTGCCGCGGCTCGCGATGATGCAGGAGCCGATCCAGGACCTGCTCGATCGACTGCAGCCCGAGCTTGGCTGGGCGCCCCGGTTCGTCCTGGACCTGCCCGAGCTGCAGCCCGAGGCGACCAGGTACGACCGGGCCCAGAAGACGCAGAGCATCGCGATGACGAACGACGAGCGTCGCGCGCTCCTGGGCCTGGCGCCGTTCCCACCCGACCTGATGGGCAGCACCGGCAAGCCGCTGGGCGAGGAGGTGTGGGTCCCGCTGAGCATCCAGCCCATGAGCTTCGAGCCTGCCGCGCCGGTGCCCGCGGCCCTGGCGCCTGGCGGCCCGCCGGACCCGTCCGTCGATGGCGAGACCGGAGCCGAGGAGCAGGCGGACGACGACGCCGAAGAGGAGGACGTCGACGCAGAGGCCCCGGACGACGTGACGTCCGCCAGCAAGGCGAAGCTGCCGGCGGGCCTGGGCCGGCTGCGCAGCACCGTCGACAAGCGCGTGACGCCGGCGCTGGAGCGCGCGGTGCGGGGCGTGCTGGGCCAGCAGCGGGATGAGGTGGCTCGCCGCGTCGAGCGCAACTGGTCCCGCATCAGCGCGCACCCTGGCGACGAGCAGGCGTGGTGGTCGGAGGGCAAGTGGAACGGGGCGATGCTCCGGACCGTCAAGCCGGCCCTGGCCGGCGTGGGCGAGCTGGTCGGCGATCACGTCGAGCAGGCCATGGCGCCCAAGGGCAAGGCCAGCATGGGCGCTGCTTCGAAGCGAGCGGTGGAGCGCGCGCTCACCCGTGGCGCGGCCAGGGTCACCAGGATCAACGCCACCACCCGGGAGGGCATCCGGCGCCTGGTGGCCGAGGCCATCGAGCGCGGCCTGTCGCCGGCGGAGGCCGGGAAGCTGGTGCGCGAGTGGGCCGGCTTCGATGAGTACCGCGCCGAGCGCATCGCCAGGACGGAGCTGATGTTCGCCTACAACGCCGCGGCCCTGGACAGCTACGGCGCCATGGGCGTGACGGAGGTGGAGGCGATCGACGGCGACGAGGACGACGAGTGCGCCGAGCGCAACGGCCGGGTCTTCACCCTCGAGGAAGCCGAGGGCATCGAGGACCACCCGAACGGCACGCTCGATTGGGCGCCGGTGATCTGATGGCCGACAAGCCCAAGCCGGCGCCGGTGAAGCCGGAGTGCTGGATCGGGTCGGACCCGAAGGCCACCACCCACACGTTCTCGCTGTTCGTCCAGGGCGAGCCTTCGCTCCTGGTCACGTTCTGCACGCGCTGCGGGACCATCGCAGAGATCCGAGAGGAGAAGCCATGACCACCAAGGGTTCGCTCGCCGCGGGCTACGCGGCCCGGGGCGCCGGCATCCTCCAGCAGCTGTTCGACCTGGTCGGCTGCGACCCCACCAGGGCGACGCTCCTGGACGACGCGATCGCGTCGGTCTCGGGCTGGATGGGCGACATCAGGAAGGACATCGGGACCGACCCGGACCAGGCTGCCTACGAGCGCATGTACGGGCCGAGCGTCAAGGCGTGGCCCCAGGCGATGAAGGCCGAGCCGATGGACGACCTGCCGCGCCTGGAGCGGTGGCTGACCGGCAAGGTCCCGCGCCGGATCCTCATGGTCCCGTTCGGCGGGCCCCTGCCTGGCGGCAAGGCCGGCCTGGACCTGGACGGCGAGTACTTCGATGAGACGTCGGACCTGTACGGGCCCTTCCCGCTGCTGCGCTCGAGCCGCGATCGCGTGGTCGACTGGCACCACGACATCGACCCCAAGGGCGTGATGAAGGGCGCCATCCTGGGGCGCGTCGTCATGGACGCCGAGCCTGAGAGCGATGGCGTCTGGGCTGACTTCTGGGCGAACGCCGGCGAGAAGCGACGGAGCCTGATCGCGGCCCTGGAGCGCCGTGGCGTCCCGCTGTACGGTTCCTCGCAGGCGATCCCCACGGCCGTCCGCAAGGCGTCCGATGGGCACCTGGACGTCTGGCCGGTCTACCGGCACACCATCACCACCAGCCCGCAGAACACCCTGGCCGTCGTGCCGGCGCTGAAGGCGCTGTTGACGAGTGGCCTACCATCCGAAGCGACGAGCAAGGCCAGCCTCGAGGTGGCGCTGCTCGGCATCGAAGGGACCCCATCGCGCTCGACCGCTCCTGAGGGATCGGATCCGATCGACGCTGGACTGGCGCCCGAGACGTTGGTCAAGCTCGAGACCGCACTGGACGCTCTGGCGGACCTGGTCGCTGGTCTCAGGACCTGATGAGGAGAACGATGGATCCCAATGCGCTGATGCGCTACTCCGGGAGCGTCGCCGGCATGTCCGCGTACATGACCGTGCTGCTCGCGCTCCACGCGGTGGGGGCGATCCCCATCGGCTACACGAAGAAGGGCCGGCCGATCATGCCCATGATGGGCGGAGACGGCACCGGCGAGCTGAACGCCCGGCTCGACACGCTGATCGGCGAGCTGCGCAAGCTGGGCGACACCAGGAGCGAAGCCAACCCGGCCGCCAAGGCTGCGGATGGCGGTCGCTATGCGGCCGCATTGGATGGCTCGGCGGACCTGGCCGCGAAGCTCACGGCGGCCGAGACGGAGCTTGCCGCCATCAAGGCCCGCGACGACAAGGCCGCGCGCAAGGCCGAGCTCACGGAGGTCGTCCGTGAGGTGATGCACTCCAGCCGGACGCCGAGCATCGCGGCCCAGGTCGCCGGCGCGGCGATGGGCGTGGCGCACGGCGAGAGCGGTGCTGGCAGCCGGTTCAAGCCTGGCGCCGGGTTCGCCGGCAAGGCCAGCCCGGTGCTCGACGCGGCCTTCCGGGACTACCAGCCTGGCGAAGTGCTCCACGCGATCATGGGCTACAAGGGCCAGCTGACGGACGGCGGCATCGACATCGAGCGCCTCAACGCCAGCAAGGCCAAGCTCGAAGAGCTGGGCATGATCTGGATGGGCGTGCCGGACATGTCGAAGGCGACGCTCGGCACCACCGGCGCGACCGGCGGCTACGTGCTGCCGAACAACCTGGTGGACACCGTGGTCAAGCCGGCGACCCAGCGGGCCGTCCTGCAGGGCCTGGTCACGGTCATCAACGGCGTGGCCGTGCGTGGCGTCGACCAGCCCTACCGGATGGGCGCTCCGTCGCGCATGACCTTCCAGGCGTGGGGCGACACCAAGGAGAACGTGAACGAGACCTACGGCTCGTACACGGCCAACCTGGGAACCATCGCGCGGGTCTACGACATCGCCAAGCAGTACGCGCGCTTCAGCGCCGGCGCTGCCGAGGCCGACGTCATGGACGAGCTGACCAAGGCCGCGATCCTGGCCGAGAATTACTACATGGTCGCCGGCGCAGGGACCGGTGGCGTGGGCACGGGTGACCCCACGGTGGGCGTCTACACCAGCCTGAACGCGACGCCGACCTTCCTGGGCTACAAGGGCGCCAAGACCGGCGCGGCCAGCAACAGCACCGTGGCCGGCTCTGCCGCGTCCGCGTTCGCCGAGCTGTTCGGGCTGCTCGCGGCGCGCAACCGGGAGCCCAGCGCGGTGCTGGTCGACAGCACGACCTACTGGACGATGATCGCCCAGGGGTCCGATGCGGCCGGCTTCTGGGTCAACCCCAGCGGTGGGCCCACCGGGTTCACGCGGACGGAGTCGGGCGGCCTGGCCTTCTGGGGCGTGCCGATCTTCTACGACACGAACCTGGGCACGAACGCGGCCACCAAGATCGCGATCGCAGCCGAGTGGGGAGCCTTCAAGCTCTACCGCGGCATGGAGTTCCGGATCGACTCCAGCGACGTCGCCGGCGATCGCTGGGATAAGAACCTGATCGGCTTCCGCGGTGAGGAGGAGATCGGCTTCAACGCCGAGACTCCGGTGCACGTGGGCGCTGCTCAGCTGATGACGTCCGTCATCCCGTAGACGCCATGGCGCCCGCTGAGTAGGGCGCGAAGGTCAGGAAGGCCCCGGGGGTTGCAGCCCGGGGCCTTCCGCATTCCTGCGTATCGCCTGGCGCTGGACCCGCGCGGTAGGCTGGGCCCGTGCCCGGGTGGTCCGGGCCCACCAGGAGGTCCCATGCGATCCAGGATCGGCGCAGCGCTCGTGGCGCTCGCCCTGCTCATCCTGCCGGCCGGCGCCGGCGCCCAGGACCCGCCGGTCGACCTGTGCGGCAACGTCGCCACCGTCAACGCCGGGCCCGTCACGGTCGACGGCGAGACGCCGAGCACCGGGCAGTGCGCCATCGCCATCGGCTCCAGCCTCCCGGCCTGGGCCTGGCTGGACATCACCCTGGTCCCGGTGTGCCAGCCGGCCGAGGGCGCCGGCACCAGCGCCATCAAGGACGGCGCCTACTTCCGCGGGATCACCCGCGACGCCTCCGGGGCGATCGTCTCGCAGAGCAACATCACCAACTGGTCGGGCTGCTCGCCGAGCGGATACGTGGTCCACAAGCAGCTGGCGATGCAGGGCTACGACCGGACGGTGGTCCTGGTGGTCGAGCGCCGGCGTTGGCCGTTCGCGGCCGACAAGGTGGTGAGCACCGACACGGTCCGGGCCTACACCGGGACGGCTGCCGTGACGTGCGGGACCTGCCTGCCCTGAACCGTGGGGCGTGAGCTCGGCGACGAAGGCCCCGGGCCGATGGTCCGGGGCCTTGCCGCGTCTGCGCCAGGATCGCGCGTGTGCCCGAATTCCGGGCTGTGGCGCCTCCGGGCCGTGCCCGCTGCGGTCCATGCACTCGCCGCGGGCCTGTCGAGGCACGTTGGGCCAAGTCTCGCGTTCTCGGTTCGGTGGAGTGCGGTCCGATGGGGTGTCACATGTGATCGTCACTTCTGGCGCTCGCGGCCGGGTGGTAGGCTCCGCGCTGCCGGTTGGCGGAGCGCTTCACCGTCGACCGGCGCCCATCCCGATGAAGCGCGATCGGAAGGAAGCGTACCGATGGGGACCACCGTGGCGTCGTTCGAGACGCCTGGCGGCCGCTGGATCCGGATGGAGATCCGGGACGACACCAGCGACTGGAACACCGTCAACGCCATCACCAAGGTCGGCGATGAGTACCATCTGCCGGCCGGCCAGGAGGGCTGGGGCCTGGACGTCGGCGCCCACATCGGCGCCTGGACCGTCGCCCTGCTCACCGACAACCCGGGCATGCGCTGCATCGCCATCGAGGCGCTGCCCGAGAACGTCACCCTCATCGAGCGCAACCTGGCGCTCAACGAGCTGACGCAGCGAGCGGTCGTCATCCACGCCGGCGCGAGCAACGACCACGAGCCGGTCGAGGTCCGCTACAGCGACGACCCGCACCACCGGTTCATCGGCTCGGCCGGCGGCTCCGGGACCGTGCTCCGGGTCCCGGCGATCACCCTCATGGACGTCCTGGCGCTGGTCGACGCCGGCGGTGGCACCGCGGTCGACCTGGCGAAGATCGACTGCGAGGGCTGCGAGTACCCGTTCCTGACGTCCATCGGGATCGGCCAGGTCCGGCGCATCGAGGGGGAGGTGCACTTCGGCAGCGAGCAGCTGCGGGCGATCCTGGCCGGCACCCACGACGTCGAGTTCCCGGCCTTCGATGCCAACCCTGACTTCGGGCCCTTCCGGGCGTGGCTCCGGCCATGAACATCCTGCTGATCACGGCGCACTCGATCGCGGCCTACGACGACGTCCGGATGCTCTCGGACCTGGGCCACCAGGTCTTCAACCTGGACGGCTACATCGACCCGTCGCGGCCGCACGTCGACATGCGGCCGGCCCTCCCGGACGTCATCCGCCAGCCCGAGCTCATGGCCGTGGTCGACGGTCTCGGGACCCGTGACAACCTCACGGCAGCCAAGGAGCGGATCCCCGACGAGCTGCTCGAGTGGGCGGACGTCGCGATCTTCCATCACTACCTGGACCGCTGGTTCATGCCCAACAGCACGCGCCTGGCGCGCGCCGACGTCCGGGTGATCTGGAGGACCTGCGGTCAGAGCGACTTCAACCTGGAGGACCGCATGGAGCCGTACCGGCTCGGCGGCCAGGTCTCCATCGTCCGCTACTCGCCGGCGGAGCAGCGCTTCTTCGAGGGCACCGGGCATTGGGCCGGCCAGGACGCGCTCATCAGGTTCGGCAAGTACCTGGGCGACTACCCGGAGTGGACCGGGCCCGCCGAGAACGGGCCGGCGTTCATCGCCAACGTCACCCAGGACATGGCCGGCCGCGGCGAGCATTGCGGGCTGACGTTCTGGATCCGCGCGACCCGCGGGCTGACGGCTCTGCCGGCCGGCAAGGACAGCGAGAAGCTGCCGGGCGGTGTCGGGTTCCTCCCGGAGCCGGACATGCTCGACTACCTGCGACAGGCGAGCGCCTACCTCTACACCGGGACCGTGCCGGCGTCGTACACGCTCGGGCTGATGGAGGCGCTCCTGGTGGGCGTCCCGGTGGTGAGCATCGGGCCCGACGCCTGGGCCGGGCCCGGCGCGCTGTTCGAGGGCCACGACCTGGCGTTCCCGCTGGTGGCCGACACGCCGGAGCTGGCGCGCGACATGCTCCGCCGGCTCATCGAGGACCGGCCCTACGCGGCGATGGTGAGCGCGGAGCAGCGGCTCCGGGCCCAGGCGCTGTTCGACGTCGCGGTGGTCGGGAAGCAGTGGCAGAAGCTGCTGGAGGGCGAGTCATGATCCGGGTCCTGTGCGACGCCATCCACGCCGACCTGTGGGAGTCGCTGCGGCTGCTCTTCGAGGACCGGCTGGGCTGGCAGCTGTGGCGGCCGATCGGCTGGGAGTGGCGCGATCGCGGCGCCTGGCGCTTCGAGCAGCACCAGCCCTACGGGGAGGGCGTGGCGCACCAGTTCCTGGACGCCTGGCCGAGCGACACGCCGAACCACGTCCACGGTCACGACTGCTGGTGCGGCCCTGGCGAGCGGCACGATGTGCGCGACTCGGATCCGGAGCCTGGCGCCTTCACCGAGCGCGCCGACACCACGCACCCTGGCCGGTTCCAGCGGCTCGTCACCTACGAGCAGGCCCGGTCGATGCGCTGGGACCTGGTGCTCGCGACGCTCGCCGAGAACGAGCAGGGCCTGTGGCAATTCGCCCAGGACGTCGGCGCGCACTACGGGATCCAGGTCGGCAACCAGGGCGCTGCGAACCTCTGGCCGCTGGCGGAGTTCGGGCTGCTCAGCGTGACCACGCCCGACTTCAAGCCGTGGAAGCCGCACGTCTACTACCGCCAGGAGTTCGACCGCGGGCTCTTCTTCCCGGACGGTGGCGCCGGCGCGGAGCCGGACCTGGTGAGCACCAGGGTCCAGTGCATCACCCAGACCGGCGAGTACGCGCGCTTCGTCACCCTGGCCGGCATGGTGCCCTCTGCGCGCTTCCTCTGGTACGGGCACTGCGAGCCGCGCGACGAGCGCTGGGGAGGGTCCCACGAGACGACGCCGGCGGTGGCCGAGTCGATGCACCGGACCCGGATCGCCTACCATGCGAAGCGCTGGAGCGACGGCTACGGGCACGTGATCCACAACTGGTTCAGCATCGGCCGGCCGGTGATCGCGACCGCCACGTACTACCGCGACAAGCTGGCCGGCCGGCTGTTCGTGGAGGGCGAGACGAGCTACGACCTGGAGCGCCACAGCGACGACGAGGTGGCCGCGCTCATCCGCCGGCTGCTCGGCGACGATGAGCACTGGCTCCGGATGTGCGAGAACAGCGCGGCTCGCTTCGCCGAGGTGGTCGACTTCGACGCCGAGGCCGACGCCATCCGGACCATGCTCGAGCAGGTCATGAGCGACCGGCTGGTCCGGCCGTGACCCGCATCCTGCTCCTGGGCGACACGGCCGGGACGGGCTTCGGGACCGTGACCCGGGACCTGGGCTCGGCTCTGGTGAAGCGCGGCGAGGACCTGCGCATCGTCTCGATGAACGAGGACGCCGGCTTCAAGGTCGACCCGGGGTTCCCGGCCAACCTGCGCGATCGCGTGGTGATGCTCGGCAGCGAGCACGGGTGGCTCACGCTGGGCGAGATGTCGCCCAAGGGCCAGGATGCCCGGGAGGGCCTGCTCGCGGCCGCCAGGGGCGTGTTCACCGGGCACACGGTCAAGGGCTGGATCCCGGAGGTCTGCGTCATCGTCGGCGACATCGCGAGCGTCCGCATGTCGCCCTGGCCGGCCTGGCTTCCGCCGGCCATGCCGGCCTTCAATTACGTGCCGGTGGAGGGCGTGGACCTGCCGCCACGGTGGAAGCACGTCTGGGACCGCGTCCGGCCCGTGGCCATGTGCGACTTCGGCGCGGACCAGATCGAGAAGGTCATGGGCGAGCGTCCGCCGGTGGTGTTCCACGGCGTGGACCCGGACGCCTTCTGGCCGATCACCGGGAAGCGGCCGCTGGTCATGAGGCTCGGCCGGAACAAGGTGGTGACGCTGCGCTCGAAGGCCGAGTGCCGGCAGTTCCTGGGTTGGCCGCTGGGCGCCACCATCCTCTTCCGGGCCGACCGGCACATGCCGCGCAAGAATTACGCGGCGCTCTTCCGGGAGGTGGCGCCGGTCCTGGCGAAGCACCAGGAGGCCATGCTCATCTGGCACTGCCGGACCATCGACCAGGGTGGCGACCTGACCGACGAGGCGAGCAAGTACCCGGACTTCATCGCCGCGCGCATGGCCAGCACCGGCTTCCACGACAAGCACGGAGGCGTCGACCGGAAGGTCCTGAACGCGATGTACAACGCGGCCGACGTCTACGTGACCACCAGCGCGGAGGGCTTCGGGCTGACCATCGCCGAGGCGATCGCGTGCGGGACGCCGGTGGTCGGGCTCGACTACTCTTCGGTCCCGGAGGTGATCGGGCCCGCGGGCGTGACGGTCGCGTCGTACCTGCAGGACAATCCGTACAGCTACTTCTGGGCAGGGCCCAGGCCAGGGGCGTTCACGGAGGCGGTGGAGCGCCTGGTGGTCGATCGAGCGGAGCGCCAGCGGCTCGGGCTCCAGGGCCCGGGCCACGTGGCCAGGTTCAGCTGGGAAGCGGCAGCCGAGCAGTTCAGCGCCATCGTGGCCGGAGCGGAGGCCCCTGCTCCACCACCCGTCCCGCTGGGTCGGAGGCTCGCAGCGCTGGGTCTCGTGGGAGGCACGTCTTGAATTACATCGTGACGCCGGCCCAGGTGCGCGACTACCTGGACCTGAACAGCCCGGGGTCCAGCAGCCGGTACTCGGACGAGACGATCGGCTCGAACATCAGGTCCGCGCAGAGCGACCTGGAGTTCGTCTGCCGGCGCTTCTTCTACGACCACCCGGCGATCACGTGGGCGACCACCACCATGCTCCAGGCGCAGGTCGCGCTGCCCGGGTTCCGGACCATCACCACGGCGACCTGGGGCGGCTCGCTGCTCAGCGTCGCGGTGCCCGGCGATGGCAACACCAGCCCTTCGGCATGGGGCCTGTGGGAGCAGACGCCAGGGTCGAACGACAACCCGCTGATCGTCGGGCTCCAGTTCCGAGCCTGGCGCGTCGACAACGACATGCCCTGGTACTTCGCCGACCGGCTCTGGTGGGACAAGGCGCTCGACAGCCCGTTCTACCCGGGCAACTATGGTGGCGGCTACGCGTGGACGTCGATGCCCAACGACCTGGTCATCGTGGGCGATGGCGGCTACGCGGCCGGCACGGAGCCGGAGGCCGTCAAGGACGTGGTCAAGGTGTTCGCGGCCTGGAAGACGATCCGGCCCTCCGGGCTGCTCGGGAACATCGCGATCACCCCGGACGGTGGCAGCACCGACTACTCGAGCCTGCCGCCGGAGGTCCGCAACTTCGTGGCCGACTGGCGCCTGGGCCAGCAAGTGGCGAGCATGTGATGGGCGACCTGGTGGGTTACGAGGCGCTCAACGCCAGGATCACGGCGGTCTCGGGCACGAAGGTCCGGAAGGCCGTGGGCCAGCGGTGGCAGCTGCTGACTGTCCGCGGGGCGAAGCTGCGGGTCCCGCGGCGGACCGGGAACCTGGGGAGGACGATCCATGCCGGCGAGCTCACGGACGAGACGGCCGAGGTCCTGGTCTCGGCCGACTACGCGGCCGCGGTGGAGCTGGGCACGCGCGGCTACGAGATCCGTCCGAAGCCTGGCCGCATCGGGCGGAACGGTCGCCCTGCGGCCCTGGCCTGGGGAGGGGCCCGGCGCCTCACGGGCACGCTCCGGAGCGGCGCCAGCCCGGAGCACTACGCTCGGAGCGTCTGGCACAAGCCGACGCACGGCCGACCGTTCCTCCGGCCGGCCGCGGTCGAGGCGCTCCAGGACAGCGAGCTGGTGGGCGAGCTGGTCGTGGCCTGGAACGCGGCGGCCTGACCCATGCCGCTGAACCCGGTCGTCATCCCGTCCAGCTACCAGACCAACCGCCAGGACCTGGACGACGCGCTCGAGGCGATCATGAACGCCTTCATCGCGTCGAACAGCTACGCCATCGTCCGGAAGTTCTGGCACGAGCTTCCGGCGACCCTGGCGGGTGAGGGGCCCTTCGTCGCGGTCGCCGACGTCCAGGAGACGATCCGCCACACCGAGGGCCTGCGGATCACGCTCTTCACGGGCTCGATGTACTACGTCGACTGGATCACCGACCCGATCGAATACAACACCAGGGTCAACCTCTTCGCCGACCAGATGCGGGACCTGTTCACGGCCAACCCGACGATCACCAACCGGGGCCTGCTCCAGCAGACCGGCTTCCAGACCGGCGAGCTGTCCCAGGGCAACCTGCGCTTCGGGGCGCCCCAGCTGCTGTTCACGTACAACGTCCAGGAGGGTCGGAGCTAGGCTCCGGACGGTGTAGGCTTCGCGTCGCACGCCGGCGACTGAGGCCGCGCCATCTGAGGAGCAACGCATGACCGTCCAGGCGCTGCCCGGCAACGTTCGGTTCCGGGCCTACCAGCTGGGGTTGCAGTCGGACCTGCTCACGCGGGTCAACGCGACGAGGCGCGTGCCCTGGCGCTTCAACCCCACCGTCGACCCGCACTGGACCTTCCCGGACGTCGACACCGGCACGCTGGACCCGACGATCGCGCCCTACCGGATGGCGCTCGATGTGACGGGTCAGGCCACCGGACCGCTCGCGGCCGACGACGCGCAGATCCTCTGGTCGGGCCTGCTCATGGGAGGCGTCACCCCGACCGGCGCCGTGGCGAAGACCTGGGACTTCCAGCCGGACGCCGAGTCGGCGGACCCCTACGACCCGGTGAGCGGCGAGTGGGGCGACGAGGTGACGGGCGACCAGTTCGCCTACGTCGGCGGCATCATCGACCAGCTGCAGCTGACCTTCCCGCAGGACCTGGGGCCCATCCAGATCCAGGCTGACTACCGCTACGCGTCGGTGGTCTACCCGCACACGCGCCAGGACCTGGACGTCGACACCACGCCGGTCTGGCTGTACGGCGCCGACACCGCGCTCTACATCAACGACACCGCGGGCACGATCGGCATCACCCGGATGGTCGACACGATGCACGACGCGAGCATCACCATCGCGAGCAACACCGACGTCAAGCGCTTCTCCAACGGCTCGAACGCCAACTTCGCGGTGGCCGGCTACGGTCGCGGCGCGCGCACCCTGGAGTCGACGTTCAACTTCGCCAAGAGCACGCAGGCGCTCCAGGAGTTCGCCGACTGGCTGAACGCCAGCCCGGTCGAGCGCTTCGTGGTCCTGGACACCACGAGCCGCGAGATGGTCACGGGCTCGACCCCGTACCAGCAGAAGATCAAGTTCGCCGGCTACTGGTTCACGCGCTCGGAGAACGCGGTGGGCAGCAACACCACGGCGCAGCTGGTCTGCCGGCACATCTTCGACCCGGACCTGCCCAGCCCGATCGACGTCCGGGTGGTCAACGCCATGGCCACGCTCCTGGCGCCTCCGGCATGATCGACACCCGTGTCCCGGTAGGAGCGTGCCGGTGCCCGGGCTCGCCGCACGATGGTGGCGATTGGGTCGAGCTTCGGCCCTCGCCCACCATCGACATCGGCTCGGCGGTCTACGCGGCCGTGGCGAACGTGGGCGACGATCCGATGGCGCTGCAGGTCGAGCTCACCCGGGCCTTCCTGCGGTACGGCATCGTCGCCTGGTCGTTCACGGACGCGGCCGGCAACCCCATCCCGATCGCGCCCCGGAGGCCAGGGTTCGATGAGCTGGTGAGCGGGCTGCTGCCCTTCTCCCAGGGCGGCTTCGACGTGAGCGATCGCGCCGACTCGCTGTACTCCGAGGAGGTGCTGCGCCCCTTGACGACCCGGCTGTCAACGATGCGCTTGCCGGGTGGGCAGACGGTCGGGTCGACATCTCCCACCCGTCCTACCTCGCCACGGCCAGCGAAGCCGTCCAGGCCATCCTCGCCTCGAGGCATGGCTGGGAAGCGGTCCGCGGCCCGGGGCGGATGACCCACCGGGAGGCGCTGCTCTCGCTCCAGCTGATGGCTGAGGAGCGGGTGGGATCCACGCAGCGCCGGATCATCCTTGAAGCGAAGGCCCGTGAGGACGCGGCCTTCGACGCTGCAGCATCAGCCGTCAGGGCCACCGAGAGAGGACGACCGTGAGCCTGGCCGAGACCGCCAACCTGGTAGCGGACCTTCAGCTGAAGGACCATCTGAGCGCGACCGCGAACAACGCGAAGCGGAGCCTCTCCGGGCTCAACGACGAGGTGTCGCAGTCGACCACCCGGTTGAGCGGTCTCGGCGCGGCCAGCGCGCGCATGAGCGGGTCGATCGGTCACTTCAAGGACCGCGTCGGCAACGCCACCAAGAACATCGGCATCCTGGGCTTCGGCGGTGCGGTGCTCGCGACGACCAAGTTCCTGAAGGACAGCCTGGGAGCGGCCGAGGCGTTCGGCGCCAGCGTCGTGAAGATCGGCGCGCTGACCGGGGTGAGCACGGAGCGGGTCTCGCGCTTCGTGGACGCCTTCGACAAGATGGGCGTGAGCGCGGACAAGTCGGAGCGGATCCTGGGGTTCCTGACCAAGACGGTGGGCAACCTGGCCGAGACCAAGAAGGAGGCCCGGAAGGTCGAGGAGCAGTACGGGTTCAGCCTGCTCGACAACAACGGCAAGGTGAAGGACAGCCTGACCATCGTCCGTGACTTCACGAGCTACTTCGAGAACAAGCAGATCCCGGCCCAGCAGAAGGCCGCGCTCGGAGCCAAGCTCTTCGGTCGGTCCTGGACCGACATGATCCCCATCTTCGAGAAGGGCCGGGAGGGCTACGACGCCGCGCTCGAGTCGGCGATGGAGCTGAGCGACGCCGACATCAAGAACATGAAGAAGGCCCGGGACGCCAGCCGGGAGTTCAACGACGCGCTCGGCGACCTGCAGGTCATGGTCGGGCTGAAGCTCATGCCGGCCATGACGGAGCTGGCGCAGACGGCGGCCGACTGGATCAACGACCCCACGAACCAGAAGTCGCTGCTGGGCTACCTGGACCAGGGCATCAAGCTCGGCCGGGACCTGGCCGGCTTCCTCACCGGCACGGTGATCCCGGCGGTGTCGGGCCTGGCCGGCGCGGCATCGAGCTTCTGGAGCACCCTGCCTGGCCCGTTGCAGGACCTGCTCATCACCGGCCTGGTCGCCGATCGCACGGTCAAGTACCTCTTCGGGTTCAGCGTCACGGGCGTGGCGGCCGACATCGTGGGAGGCGTGGTCAAGGACGGCATCGGCGCGGTGCTCGGGAAGCTCGGGCTGACCCGCGGCTCGTCGCCGGCGAACCCGATCTACGTGGCCGGCACGGGCATGGGCGGTGGTGGCGCCACGGGCGGAACGGTGGCCGGTGGCGGCCGGCCAGGGATCATGGGCAAGCTGGGCTCGGCCGTGAGCATCCTGGGCGCCGTGACCATCGCCGGCGGAAGCATCGCCGCGCTCGCCGAGCAGTTCGGCATCTTCCAGCAGACGGTCGCCGACTCGCAGGCGAGCCTCCAGGAGAAGGCGGACGCGGCCCGGGACCAGACCGCGGACGCGGCCCTGGCGAACCTGCGGTCCATGAACCGCAAGCTCAACGACGTCCAGGGCCTGGACCGGATCCTGGCGGACACCTTCGGCGGTGAGCAGATCGCGGACGGGCTGGAGAACCTCAGCCACGCGGTGGCGACCAACGGCCGGCTCTCGGCGTCGCAGATCACCGAGGCGATCGGCGTGCTCGAGGAGGCGCAGCGGCAGGCGATCGCGCGCGGCAACACCAAGGTGGCCGAGAGCATCGGCCGGGACCTGGCGACGCTGCGCCGGACCGCGGCGACCCAGGGGCGCCAGACCACGACCGCGGTCGACCGGCTGAAGACCGCCGTGAAGCAGGCCCCGTCCCGGTCGGAGGACCTGCTCACCAGCATCAAGAACCAGCCCACCAGGATCGCGGTCACGGTGCCCGTGACGACGAGCGTCTCGGTCCGGGACGTCGAGTCGACCACCAGGACCAGCAGCCGGTACGGGTTCCAGGCGTCATGACGCTCTTCTACTACGGGTCGACCGGCGACCTGAACACCAACCGCATCCGGCTGGGCACCGGCTTCTCGTTCACCGAGTCGGCCGACTCGGGCACCCTGGCCATGTCCCGGGTCCGGGTGGACGACCCGTCCGGCAACCTGAACATCGTGGGCCACCACGCCTTCCGCGCGATCGAGACGGGCTGCTCCTGGCCGTCGCTGTTCCGGGGCTACTTCGCCGACCGGACCGTCAAGCGCGCGGACTCGATGCTCACCGGCGCGGCCCGCATCTGGGACGCCACGGTCTACGACCTGAACGCCGCGCTCCAGTTCGAGGTCATCCGCGG
>ERZ869929.384-NODE-384-length-28480-cov-5.840387_pt1 | contig 28480 bp, 36 predicted proteins | sample MGYA00579312_ERZ869929 | MGnify/ENA primary metagenome ERZ869929 (study PRJEB32216, sample SAMN09231818) | wastewater metagenome | place: USA: Maryland | collected 2016-08-09 | study: EMG produced TPA metagenomics assembly of the PRJNA472060 data set (Reclaimed... | reverse complement strand
ACCGGCAACCGCCGGAACCGCAGACGCCATCGGTATAAACGATCCGGCTACTGCTTCCATCGGTGTAAGTTCCGGCGGCGCTATGTTGGCCCCAATCTTACTCTTGGCCTCTTCCCTTTTCTGCTTGGGCGTTTTTGTTTCCTCAATTAGATCATCATAAGACAGCTTTTTTTCTTCTTGTTTTATCGGTATATTGCTATTCGGTATATTGTTATTCTGTTCGTCAAGATAATCCTGATAACTAAGCCGTTCCATTTATCCTCCGGCGCTAAATAAGACCCTTGGATTTTTCGCTATATCCTCTCTTTCTATTTAAATAACTCTTGATGAAATATTCAACATCTAGGGGAATGTTCTTATTTTGGGAAACCTTTATGGCACCAGGAAGAATAGATTTAAGCTCATTCTTTTCATCTTCTGTAAGGGCCGTATCTTCATTGCCGCCCTTCCACGCCTCGGTGCTGTAAAGTTTGTTATAATACTTGTCAAGTTCAGAAGCGGCTTCTTTTCTAGCGCCAGTTCTGGCGGTAGATTCTTTTTCTTTTTGCTTGGTAAGTTCTTTATTAATCTCACCACCATACTTAATTTCAGCCTCTTTAATTCCACCCTGAGCCGCCGCTAAATCTCCGGCCAACTTAGATTCGATCTCTTTATTGGCAAGCAAATCGGCAGCACCAGTACCATATCCCTGCCGCTTATACTGTGCGTTCCTAGCCTGTTCGCCAGCCAAATCCGTATTCGCCATGTTGAGCGCCGTCTCGCTTGCCGTTTCGGGATCGCGAGAATACCCGCCGCCGCCAGATGCCATACCCTGCCTAAAGTTCTGATTCCACTGATTAAATGTATCTGTCGGGCTTACGCCGCTAATATAACCAACAGTATCGTGCAAGAACTTTTTAGTCGGCATACCAGTAAGGCCGCTAGATGGAACGGTAATCGTCTTGGGCGATTTCTCTTTAATCATTTCCCAATCAGCCGCTTCTATTTGTTTTTGCAATAACTGATTTTCAAGCTGCTTGCGGGCGGCATCTTTCTCTTGCTGCCGCTTCTGTGCGTTCAGAGAGGCGGCTCCAAGTAGGTCAATTAGTTGCAATTTGTTTTCCATAAATGCCATGTTTCACCTCAAGGATTCAAACCAAGCTGCTGCAACAGCAGTTTCAACTGCTGATCGTAACTGCTCTTAGACAGCCTATCTAAATAACGCTGATAGTCGCTTTCATTAGACCACTTATACATATCGTTATACTGGCTAGTATCGAACTGCCGTGCGTTCTCACCAAGTTTATTCTCGTCTAGGCCAGTACCCATAAGCTGATTAATGAGTCCGCCCTTGGCATAGCGATTAGCCATGTCGGTATTAGCCGCATTAATGTCTATGCCAGCAAGCGTACTGCCAAGCGCACCCTGATTGCGCGTCATGTCGCCAACTACATTGCCTACCTCGTAGCCGCTACCGCCGTAGCCCTGCTGCGCCATCATTTCGCGTATCTTTGTTTCGTTATCTTTGCTAGCGCCAGTAGCCTGATTCCTAGCATTGTTCTTCATAAGCAATACCTGTTCGGGCGTATATGCAGTAGGCAGATTGCGGATATAATCTGCATCGGCAGACTTATAAATGCTACCATTGGTGCCAGAAGCGCCGGTTGTGCCGCCGCCCCCGGTGGTGCCGCCCGTACCGCCAGTTCCGCCGGTGCTATAAATAGGATTATTTACCGGCTGCGTAGAATTAGTTGGTGAACCTAACGGCTGACCGTAGCCGCCCATAGAACTTGCATAGGGATTGACCGCTGGCTTTCCGCCAAGGCCAACCGTAACTCCTGTAGATTTAGGCCTATTTGAATAACTAACCTGCCTACCCATTGCCGCCATGCGATCCTCCTTTATTTACCATCATATATTTTTCCATTTCTTGAAAATCTGCCCTTAACTATTTTAATAAAATCTGGGAAGAAGTCGCCATTAACGGTATCAATATCAACCGTGGCGAATCCCTGCACCCATTTCTTTGGTCTATTTTTTAAATAGTGGGGATTCATTTGGCAAAGGCAACCTATACTGTGTGCCGACTTCTCGCCATCATAGAATGATTCGGTGTGCAGTTGGGCCGTATGGGTATGCCCATACATACACGACTTACTAAATGCGTGAACCGTACTTTTTGCATGGTGTTCGTTGGTAAACATTCCATGAAACAGAAGGAGTTTTCCCAACTGATATGGAATGTTAATTTTTATTACCTTCCATCCAGCCTTTTTATATTCAGCCTCAAGATCAAGAAACCCCTCTAGTTCGGCATGAGCCTCAACATATTGCCTAACCCAATCATCATGGTTTCCCATTGTAATAATTAGTTCGGCATTTGGGGCGGCGGCCTTAAACTTATTTAACAAATTAACCGCCGCATCTATGTCCAGTTTAATTCTAAGTCCTTCAAGTTTTAGGCGCTTGTCATCCATCCAATGAGATACGCTTTCAAATTCCCCTATATCTCCAAGACCAACAACAATATCTGGTTTATAGTCTGCGGCATATTTTAATACCGAATTTACCGCTATCCTATCTTCTTTGGGAGCGTGGGGATCGGGAAACACCAGTACCTTTTTCATTCTCTTTTTAGTCTGCGTTTCTTCTTGCAATTTTTCCTCCGCTAAACCAAATTGCGATTATAATACCCGCGTTCTGAGCCGCGAGATATACGCCCAAACTTAAAATGTTTTGACTGCCAGCTAATCCAATGAAAAAAACATTTATCATAAAGATTAAGGTATTGCAGGCCGCAGCCGCATAGGGCCTTTTTGCCGCAAGATAATTGTAATATAGCACAATTATAAAATCGCTGGCGAAGCCAACTGCGAAAACGATCAACAGCTTTAACAAGCGGAGGTTCCTCCTCGCTAATTAAAACGCTCACCTAATATACCCCAACTGCTTAGAGACAAAAACAATTACAACGGACGCACCGGCCGCATAGGCCACAACCTTAATCTTCCACATAATGAGTTCGTCCAGTTTGGCGTCTATCTTCTCCATCCATTTTTCCAAGTCGTTATGAAAAGCGCAGACAATATCTTCCTTGTGATCGGGGGTCATGTTATTTATCCTTTTCCTTTTTTTGAGTTTTACTATTGCTTTTTTTAATATCAATTTTTTCTTCTATAATACGCTCTGCTTCACGCAGCGCCGCCACAACCTCCATCCGTTTATCTGTCATCTTTTTCGGGGTTGCCATTCATACCCTTATTCTTCAACCAAGCCCGTATAACGGCAATACCAAATGTCCCGACAACACTGGCCGCAAGCCAAGTGTTATCGCCAATCTTTCCCTGATACTTAAAAATTCCAGCCTCGACAAATAACAGCAAGCCTAAAAATAACTTTACAGAATTCCACTTTTTAATCATATATATTACCCCTTAAAATCATTAGGATCGAAATCCTTAAATTCCCACTGTTCGCTACGGGCCGGTGTAATCTTGGCAATAATAATCTTATACAGCCGTATCTTATTGCCATCTGCCACATAAATCTCGCACCATACGCGCTTCCTGGGAATGTCTTGCTTGGTTCCAGAAATATACAAATACAAATTGGCCTTGGTTATTTCAGACTTTACAACGTATATTTTATTATTTTCGTACCTAAAACATTCGATGCACACCAACGAATCCTCGTCAGGCTTGGGGGCAAGCGGCCCTGCCGCCACAGAGGGAAATCTCATTATCGCCAAGTATGCAAGAGCGAATATTTTAGCCATTGTGTTTCCCCATTAAGTGAGCAAATGCCGCACGGAAATTGAGACGCTTTAAGTGATACCATAGGGTGCATTTAACTACGGGCGGAGTAGGTGGCTGGGGCGGTTGCGGAGGCTCCGGCATCGGATCAACCACAACCTCGCCATGCCGTTCAAGCTTGCCATAGCGTTCCTCGTAGGCTATGACGCAGCCGAGTGTATTTGCAATCCACGGCGTTATGTCAATCAATCGTTCCATTACCGGCCTTCCGGTGGCCCCGTCATACTGCCCCTCGTGGAATGAGTCTATCACTATCGGCCTGTTGAATGCATCGAACAGTTTAGCCGATAAATCGTACATCTGCTGCGCTGACGGCTTGCGGTCAATACGCCCCTGATGCTCGATGAAGTCAATGGTACTATCGCCAGTCCAATCACCATCCGTTGAAAACTCCCATTGATTGCCAGCCTTGCCATGATAGAATGTAGCAATATCCAAACCACCAGAAAGATTGAGCCGATGCACCCCATGAGCATAGCGGCGAATGAACCAAGCCGTACTATCGGTGCCATACGCCCCATAAACCGGCATCCACAGTTGATCGAATTTCGCCTTTATCTGCTGAGACTCAAGGCTGTCATTTTTGGGGATAACGAAACTATCTTCCTGATCCGTCCCCAACAGTAGGTTTTGTAGCGGAACTCCGCGAACAAACGTGATCTCAAGCACGTCAACATGGAACCGCGCAACCTCATCGGGATTTCCAGACAACTCGCACCCTGCCGAGTAGCGCGCATCTAGCCCTAGGCAGGCCGTCACAGCACGATGGACATATTCCCGATGAACGTCCTGACACGGCCAGAGATTGCCCTGCCACGGCGTGAAGTCGCGCCAATGGTTGTACTGCTGGGTGAACAACTGAAGCTGAACTGCAATGCCATACTGGTTGCACATTCCCACGAACTCGCGGAGGCGGGTATCCCATTCAGCATTGGGTGCATCCAAGTCCCACTTGAATCCGTCAGCCGTGGGATTAAATGGCGTGTACTGCAACTCATAATTCAGCGCCGGTGTTCTTTCCCCATACCAGCAATCGGCCTCAATCGTTGTATAGTTTATGCCATTATTGGCAAGTTGCTGCAACGCTCTTTTCATCAGCGCCGGTGTTAATTCCCGCCAGCACCAAATGTCAAATAGTAGAGAATCGGAGATGTAATGTTTGTCCATGTTATAGGCAATTTCCAATGCCATGTGTTAAATTACCCACGCAACACCACGCAATTATTATATACGGCGTAGGCGAAAGCCAAACACGCTAGATATAGCGGCACGAAAAAGCCGCTTAATTCCGCCAGCCCAATTATGCCCACCATTCCCATTATAGTAATTATAACATAAATTGTTAAATCTTCAACATAAATCTTACAAAATGCAATTTCTTTGCCAACACCAGAATCTACTATAATTTTAGTTAGTATGGCATCCGTGGCTACCAGAATGGCGAATAGGACTTCAATGGCGAGGTTCACGCTATCACCGTTCCCGTTCCGTCATCATCAATATTCACATCGTTATTCAGATAGAAATTATTTTTTACTTGCGCTAAGTTTGCACCGGCACCTATATAGACGCCAATATCAAAATCTCGAATGTCGTTGCTTTCAATTCGCACCGATTCCCCGTCAAGCAGGTTAATCCCATATACCTCTCCAAGTGCCGCCGGGTCTTTTTGCAAAATATTGTTCTTGATTGTCAACCCGGTTAAGTTAGAGTTGGCAGAGGTTTCGATGCAAAATGTTCTGTTAGCTACAGGCGATGTGGCGACAAGGGTATTACCCTGTATTAGTATATTGTTATGGTCTGGATTATCTGACGAATCAAACGCCAAACACCCGCAATAAGACGATTTAATGTAATTGTTACACACCGTCACGCCATCAGTTCCGGAACCAATCACAACCGGAACCCCGCAAACATTAACATTATTGTTTGAAATAATTACATTCTTTGATGCGCCACAACCAAAACACCCACCCGTCCTTTTAAATTCAACCGGAGCGTGGAAATTATTACCAGTAATAGAAACACCATCACAAATATACGGAGTGGCAAATGATCCCATCTTAAATCCGGCTTGATAAAATATGTTATCAGAAACGGTTATGCGATTACAGTTAGAATAAATCTCCATGTAGCCGTCGAGGGGCGATGCGCCGATAAAAGAATTGCCGGAAACATTGATGCGATCTGAAGTTCTAAATTCTATGTCGGTATTCCCCCAGGGATTGATGAAGCAATTTTTTATGGTTATATCGTATCCGTTTTGAAAAATAATACCATAGCCGCTAGACGTTCCCCTACCGCTTTTAATGGTTACATTGTCAACCGTAACCCTATCGGCATATTCCCCGCTAATTCCATTATAGGCATCGCCGGTCACATTTGATTTATTGCCATCAAGGACGAGGTTTTTAATTTTAATATCGTGTAGGTGATTTTCGGCAGTACCGGTTATTTTTATCAGAGTGTTTATCGTGGTGTGGCCGTCTGGAACCTTTAAGATGGTTGCCGCACCCTGCCCCTCAATGGTAATATCGTTACAACCGGAGTTAAACAATATCGAATCCGTATCTCCATCCAAATAAAATACACCCTCTAACAATACGATTTTACCACCCACGCCAACAAATGATTGGATTATATTGTTTATGGTAATCTCGTCGTGCGTACCCCTACAATAATATCTTGCCGATTGGTCTTTGCTAGTCGAGGATGCGATTATAATAGAAATATTAATACCTCTCTGTCACAATGTAAAAGGTTGTGCTTCCAGCCGTCAGGTCGTCAGTATGGGCGGTGGTGGTGGTTATCCTTGCGCTAACCGGTGTAGTTCCAGACCAGTTCACAACGGCCCCGCCCTGTATTGCAGCCGCCCTTGTCAATTCGGTTCCCATGTCGGCATCAGCAAGTCCAATGGTTATTGCCGCGGTTTTCACGTCGTGCGTGGCAATATATTCAACTCCACCGGCAGACTTGCCAACAGTCAAGGCCACGGCGGTTACACCTGTTCCAACCCACGGGATCGTAGTATCAGCGTAGAATCCAACAATCTTTGTTTTGGCCGGTAACGTGGCAATCGTATGGTCGGCGGTAAGAGAACCGGCAGACGAGAAACCAGTATAGTCAACGGTCACTTTATAAACTTGGCGGTTTAACGCACCAGCCGTATCAACCGTCAGTCCGGTTCCGGTTCCGGCAGTTATAAGCCTACTTCCGGCATTGTAATCCGTAGAAAATACCCCATTCCACCTGTACGATGCCTGACCCAAAATCATTGATTGGTCTGCAAGTGGGATAAACGAACCATTCGCCATAGACACGCCGTTATTGTTTGACGTACTATTAAATCTCCACGATGACCCAATGGAGCCGTCCGATGTAAAGTATGCATAATTACTTGTACCCAGTTGCATGGACGCCATTGTAATTTTAAACGCCCCAGCCGCCCAGTCAGCCGTCAGCGGCACGGTGCCATTAGCAAGCAAATCACCCATGCCATTTGCAGCCCACGATAAATTAGTGCCATCGTTGGTGAGGTATTGCCCATTAACATAAGTGGGCAACGTGGTTCCGCCGCCACCGCTTCCACCAAACCATGCTTTTTTAGGAAAATAATTGGACATATTTCACCTACGAGCCGTGAATGGTGTCGCGGCGGGCCTCAATCAAAACAACAGTTGTGCTGTCGGGAGCCGTACCGGAATAACTGCCGGTAAGCACAACATATAAGTCCTTGTCTGCCGGAAGCGCAATGGGCCAAGCCCACTTGCCCGTAGCCGAGAATGTTTTGCTCAACGCCGCCGGAGTCGTCGAACTAGACGAATCCAACTGATACTCATTGGTAGCATGAACACCAAGGTTAATAACCGTTGCCGTAAGAATATACGTATCTTCGGTTCCATTGGTGTAGTCCACATAAAACGTAATTCCAGAGATTTTGTCATTCTCTGAACCCATAACCCGCGCCTTTACTTTAGTGGCGGAGACGCTTTCAACTATTCCTACTGCCGCCGTACTGTTAATTCCTGCGAACGCTGCCATTTGATTCCTCCATAATTTTAATAAACATATTTATTGCATTAAATAGAATACCGTAACGCTGATGGCCTTACCGGCCCCGGTTGTGTAATTGCTGCCGCTGGTTCTACGGATGGACAGAACATCGGGCGTCCCAACGGTTATGACGGAATAGCCGGATTCGGATATGGAGCCGTCCAATACGGCGGCATTTCCGTTGCCGTGCAGCCATCCGCACTCTATCGGCAGCGTGGCCGTAACCGTAAAGTGCGGCGTTCCACCAAGCGTAAAGTTGGCCCTTACAAATACATATACCGTTCTGCCCTTAATGCTAAATGCGCCAACATCTATAACCGGAAGCGATATAGTCATGCTTCCGCCCGCCGCCAGGGTGGGCGTATAATTAAACCAATCTGGAAATCCAGCCGGATTATCTATGTAACTGTAAAACGGTGTGGTAATGGCCGCACTAGCAAGCGTATAATCCGTTCCGCCAGTTATGGTAACAGTTGTATTTGGCGCGCCATAAGACGATGCGGTTACATAAAAATACTTATCGGTTGTCTGCGTAAGTTTAAGTTTAGTTCCTTTTTGAAATCTGGCAGTTAGATCGGTAGCAACAGTAAATGATGTCGCGCTGGCATATGTAAGCGTTTCGTCAATAGCCGTCCAGCCATCTTCGGGGATGTAGTCGCCCGTAGTGCTGCCGCCAGTCCCGCCCCCGCTCCCCTGCGCCAGCGTGTACCATGTGCCGTCAGATGATTTATATTGCTTTAGTTTCATTATTCAAAATATAGATACCCGCCCCATATGCAGGTAGCCGGATTCGTGGCCCAAGTCGGCTGAACAGATTTCATTTCCAAATAATCGCCAGATACCAACGAAATGCTCAATGCGGCATTTGAAAATACGCGCATATTCGCCGCAAGCGAAACAGTGGCAACCAGCGTGTCGGTAGTATTATTTTTGCGAACATACAGGCTCCACGCCTCGCCAGTTCCGGCAGTTCCGGAATAATTATAAATCTCTGCAAGTGTTAGCGTGCAGGTCTTACGGATATAAATGCGGCTAACATTGGCCGTGGTAATTGGTGCCTTTGGCAGCATACCAAAATACACCGTCTGTGCATCGGTAGGGCTAGACGTTAGCGCCTGTACGTTGATGGCTAGGCCAAGGCCGGAACCGGCTGGCCCCTGTGGGCCAACTTCGCCCTGCGGCCCTTGAATGCCCTGGATTCCCTGGATGCCCTGCGGGCCAGTATCTCCCGTATCGCCCTTAATTCCTTGAATACCCTGTATTCCCTGCGCTCCGTCCTCACCATCTGCGCCGTCAGCGCCAGCAGGGCCGGTGTTTCCGGTGTCGCCCTTTACACCCTGTATTCCTTGCTGACCCTGCGCCCCCGTCTGGCCCTGCGGCCCTGTATCGCCGGTGTCCCCCTTGGGGCCGGGAACGGTTGAATCTGCGCCATCATCGCCCTTATCGCCTTTGGGGCCAGTAGCCCCCTGAACGCCTTGAACCCCCTGTTCCCCTTGCGGCCCGGTATTGCCAATAGACCCTTGTATTCCCTGTATTCCTTGGTCGCCAGTATCGCCTTTTGGCCCCTGACTTCCGGTGGCACCCGTAGCCCCTTGTGGGCCTGTATCGCCAGTATATCCACGCTCACCCTGCGGGCCTTGGCTACCAGTAGCACCAGTATCGCCAGTTTCCCCCTGCTCTCCCTGCGGCCCCTGCAATCCGGCGTATGCCAAGGCCGTCCACGCCGTAACGCCATCACCGATCTTATATTGCAGCGTGTCGGCCTCTTGCCCAACCTCATTAAGTGCAAGTATGGGATTGCTAGAAGTCCATGTAGTTGACGGCGCACGAAAGAACTTGCTTTCGCTGGCACCGCCAATTCCGTCCTGTATCGGGGGTGAACCAAATATAGGCATTTTATAATCTCCCAACCATAGAATATTCTTGGAACAAAACTAACGAATCGGCACCCTCTGAAATTGCAGATATTTTTGCCCGGCAATAATCGTTTTCAGTCATGGAGTATGATTCATTGGGGAATAGGACAAGCCCCTTATTTAGTTCTGCATCATTGTCGCAAAACCCAAAGTATATTTTATTGGCCGACATATTGCGGATAAATAAACCTCTGCGCTCCATGTTTTCGTCCACTACGGTTGTTGCCGTAATGCCGACCAAAACGCTTCCAGGTTCAAACATTGCCATCTCCTATGACACCAAATATCCGCGCAGGGCGCAAGAGCAAACCTCGTTAGAACCAACGGCATCAGCTATGCCAGAAAGTTTAATATCTACTGTCGCCGGAAGCCGCATGGGTATCTGGTAATCCCTCTGGAATGTTGCGTCCTGAATCTGAAATTCAGATATTGGCATGAAAAAATTGGCCGGAAGCACCAGGCCAGCCCTATCGTCATACGTTGCCCTAAGCGTCCATCTGAGCCAATGTGTTGCCGAGCCACTTGTGGAACTAAAAGTGCCGGATACAATGTATAGTGTTTGGCCCAACGGTACGGTATAAATCATGGTGCGCTGGCGAGTAAATCCGGCACGGATATATCCATATCTATAAGTCGTGCCGCCAGTTTCAGAAAGCGTCAAATTACCAGCAGGCTTATTGAGCGCACCAACTGTTGCCACGCGCATATTGTTTATGCGAAGATAAGTGTTAGCCGTCTGAACGGGAGTTGTGCCGTTCAACGTAACGGTTTCCGATAAAGAATTGTATGTAGCGCCAAGACCATAAATCGTTACAGTTCTGGCTCCGGTGCCAACAGGGTCGCCATCATCATTGGCATTGCTAGAAACCAAATCCATTTTGGTCGCTGCGGCAGGCCAGGTATATAGCCCGCCCTGTGGGATTATATCTTCCTCTACGTTTACAATCGTGTCGTTAAACCCCAATTTCTCCCATGGGGTAATATTCGAATACCGCCCCTGTGCGATCTGATTGTAATAATCCATGGCGAAATAACTCATTATTTAACCTTCCATTTATTCGCGGCATAGCACTGTAAGATTACATTGTCCCATTGACCAATGGTTATATTGGCAGCGCCGTCTATGGTGTCGGTGCCATCGCCCTCAACGGTCACGGTGCCGGTATTGATATTGCTTATTTCATATTTCTGCCCGACAGTCGCCGTGGGCAGCGTAACCGTAAATGCGGTTGCCTTATTACAAATTACGGAATCGTCAGACGTCAATATGATATATGTGTCGGTAACGGTTGTGACCTTGCCAATGCGCCCGGCGGTTGTTACCATCAGCCCGTTTATGTCTATGCTGGTATCTGCCGTAAGGTCTAGGTGGCCATCGTCGGCAGACTTAATATGAATGGCCGTGTCGCGGAAATAAATTTCCTTAGCAGCGTCCATGAGGATAGAGTCAACGAACTTAAAATAGTCCTCATCCTCCATCCAATAGAGAGAGCCGTCGTATGTTTCGCCATCAAATTTCAATTCATAGTCAACGCCAGCCGCGCCGTCACCAATGGTAAACGGGGTGCCAAACGGCTCATCCAGGTCGAGCCACAACTGCCCATTGGTGGGATTAGCTGGTGCGCTATTAGACGCATATACATTCAAATTGGCTACAAGCGTTTTCTCGCCAGAGCCATCAGTTGTTTCAATCAGGTCTATGTCGTTTCCCGCGATAAGTTTTCTATTAAGATAGTCGGCGGCAGTATCGGCTGATGTGGCCTTGACCTTGCCGGGGTCGCGTGACGTTGAATAAACATCGGTGGTTACCTTGTTGACATTATCCGTTACCCGCCCCAGCTTCCTAAAGTTTTCCTGAGAGACTTTAAGTAAGTCTTTCTCGCTAATAGGAACCTGGATTAAAACCTTATTAGCCATCAATATTTGCCCTTAATCTGCGCGTCAACTAGCGGCGGTTTAATGTAAAGCGTCCCCTGCTGGTTAGTAGAAATGTCTCCCATTTTAATACAATAACGGAATTTATTTCCCTGCGCTTCAACATCCAGCCTGCTAATCTCCCAATTTTCGACAGTTCCAGAACTAAAAGAACCTGTAGTATTCCACGTCTGGTCGCCATCTGTGGTGAATATGGCGCGGCTTACAGAGCCAGACGGCTCTGCCGCTTCATTATTAGTATGAACGTGCGTGTTTACGGAATAATCCGGCTCTAGTGAAAACGATCCGCAAACGGGATAATCGGCCATAATATTGACCTGCGCCCGCCTAACCCGCTTGTCATTTGCAATACCCAAATCTTCATAATTGGAAACTATTTTAACCGGCGTTCCCTTTATATAATCCGTGTCCCAAGTGCTATTCCATTCATATACCATTTCTAATGGTGTAAATATTTTATATAGCTTATATGTGGGTGTTTCGCCGCCAGTATAAATAATGCCATAAAATATGGCCTCATCGGCTACCGTCCCGATCTGATTTACAACAGGGCCAAGATACGAAGCGGAAGAAATGTCGGTGGAGTGTATTAGTTCCCAATCTTTATTATAGATAACTAGAGAATCTACCGATATTACGCTGCCGCTATACGCCGCCTCTGCGGCAAATGCGAAGTTGCCGGTGGTTGTCGTAGCCATGCGCGGGGCAGAATACGCGAAATACGCGCACTTAATTCCAACCGCACCGGCTATCCATGAACCCATGCTAGATAGCAATCTCACTATATTCTTATCGCCAGAATATCCTTCGCTAAATGTGTATAATTCATTATCTGAAATAGCCAGCAGCTTACTCGGATCAAAAGAACCAGAATAAGATATGCTGGAAGATTCAAAGTCTGCGGTGCTAGTTACATCGTTAAACGCGCCAATTAATGCCGCTGAATCGGTTGGCGGGTGGCCGTCCTCGTATGTATAATACGGCATGTTTTCGCTGCAATCTTCACGATACAGTATATACATATTGTTGCCGAATAAATCAATGCCCAATATTTGCGCCGAAGTGGTGTGGCCGGTAAATGAATAATATGTTGAAACCGTTGGCGTCCCGGCGGGGGTTGCTATTTTATACAATATCCCCCTGTCTGCAACAAACATATTCGCCCCGGTAGAATCAAGCACCATGTCGTTAAAATTATTGCTCTGATATCCTATTCCTGGGGGCGGAGCATAATTATATGTTGCGCTATACGTCCATGGTGTTAGATACTGCGAAAACGCCTTTATTAATGTAACGGTTCCAGACGTAGCCACCCGGACAACCGCATACCGCCAATAAATATAAGGCCCGGATGGCAAGCCGCCATTATACAATGTTGAATCAAAGTGCGATCCAAACATTTTAATATAAAAACAACTGTTTGTAGAATCAAATACAGCCTGGGCGGCAGTCGGATTCCAATACCCATCGCCATAAGCGTCGCTTGTCGTGGTGTAGCCGGAATCAAATGCGGCCTTTACGGCGGCGGCAGTGGTAACCGTTGTCTGCACTGCGGCCTGTGTCGTTTTATATATTTTGCCATCCCGCGTTATCGTATATACGTTGTCAGAACTGTCACAAAAAATATACGGCGGGGTTTCCCCAAAATCTCCACCAAGCGCAGTCGCCGTGTCAGTTGTGGGCGGAACAACATAGTCTGTCTGATATAAATAGCCCGTAGTCCCGCCAACAACAATTAGGTGTGTTGATAAAAACACATCCTTATTGTTAGAATCGGTAGCAACGGCCAAGTTTACTTCATAATACTGCGTGGTATTATCCGTGGCATAATACTTATATTCAGTCCAGCTATCCGTATCGAAATTATAAACCAAGTGCCGCTCCGAAGTAATGGCGTCAAGCGCGGCATTTCTGGCAACCAGCAGCAAATGATACTTTTTGTTATAATATGCGCTGTCAACAAAATACTCGCTGTTGGCTACATTCATAAAAGAATCAATAATGCTATTGACGCGGTTTTTGGAGATATTGGTAATCTCTCCACCAGCCCACTTCATAACGCCTTCCATAGACAGCCAAACAATGCAGTTCTGTTCGCCGCAAGATTGGATGCTATTCTGCGCCCGGCAACCGATCTTCGTGCTAAGAACGTGCCGCGCTATGCCAACATTACCGTCAACAACCTCTGCGCTATTGGCATCAAACATAAACGTCTTGTGCCGTTTGAACGCCAGAACATAGTTCTGCATGGCGGCAATACCCATGCCAATATCAGAATCGTTGGGGTCTATGGTGGAATACCAAGTCGGCGGCACATGCTCTGGCTCATCTATCTTAGACCAGTAAACCGCCGTCTTGGTAAGATAGAACATATGCCCGCCAGATACAGCCATACCAATAGCCTTGGGCGGCGCATCGTTGTCGAACTCAAGTTGCGTGGAACTAAGAGCAGAATCGGCGGCGGTAAACTCCTGTATCGGCGTTGCCACATAAGTTGCTTTCGCTATTTCCTTTTCATAATAGGCATACCCGTCCGCCAGCCCATAAAGCGTTCTGTATAACCTAACGTGCGTTACGGAAGTGTCAGAACTAGACACAATAGTAACATTTATAGAATTTCCAGCAATGGTAATATTGGCTACGGGGCATGGATCGCTTTCTACGGTATAAGTACCGTCCTTGCGGACATAAGTGTAATAACAGTTGTATTCTGAGGGGGTAATGGAACCGGCGCTACCGCTACTAACGGTTGGGGCGGCGGCAGGGGCCGCTACGCCATTTAAGGTATATGCCGAATTGGTAGTAAAAACATACTGCGAGTTAGTGCCGTCAACACGAAACAGGCGATTCTGGAATGTGGCATACTGCGGTAGAATGGCGGTGCCTGCGGTAAGGCCGGTGATTACATCTGCCCAGGTGCCAACCTCATAATCGGTTGTTCCCGTAACATCGCCGCTTTTGATTGACATTGTGGTCGAAACATCAAGGTCGGCAAATAAATACCTGGTGCCTGCGGCATTGCGAAATTCAGTTAATTCCTTAAATCCCTTAGAAGCCTTAACCGTAAGAGCGTCTGCCAGCGTGCGCGTAGCCAACCTCCGCTTCGCCCACCCATTATCCATAATTTCTATGTTCTCGGCTTCTGATAGACCGCCGGGTACTGTAATCCCGTCCACATACAGGCCCACCCACGGAGCCACCGGCAAGGTCTTTTTTTCTATTGACATATCAATCGAACCCCATATAGAAGTCGTTATTGGAACCCTTAATTCTAGGAGCCTGATTGGTCTGCTCAACCATGATATTCCTGAGCAGCAAATCTAACTTATTGCGATACTTGATGAAGTATTCCTGTGTGGCATCTTCCTTGGCAATGCGGCAATTTATAGCCGCGCCATAGGCCAGAATGTCATGCGAACCGGGCGGCAATGTCGGTGAGTCGCTCTCGGCTGATAGATCGGTGGGTCTGTAATGATACCACAGGGTGAACGAATAGGCCGCATCAGCTTTGGGATACCAAAGCAGATTCGGCCCCATAACCGCAAAATTAGTCGGTTCGCCCGGAGTTACATCAAGTGCAATTTGAGTGTTGTCTAAAAATGTAAGCGCAATATTTGAAGCATTTACAATCTTATTCGGCGTGATGCAGTCGCTAGGAAGCGCGGTGGTCTGGCCGCTGGCCGTGGTGGTAATGGTGCCGGACTTGTAGTAGTACCTTGGGTTGCGCCGGATAATCTCGTCAACGACCTCTCGGTAGGACGAGTTTATCAAAGAATTTAAATTTGTATTAGACCAAACCGCAGAATGGGGGGAGTCAATTAATATTCTTAAAAAACTTCTTATTTCTGAAAGTGTCATTCTTCCGCTCCCATCTTAATTTTATTTAAATATTTTATCCTAGAGGCTCGCATTTTATTTTTAGAATCTTCCCTATGCTGCTTGCCAAACATGGGGTGTTTCTCTCCACCACACTTTCCGGTTTTAGATGCGCTTATTTTCTTTCTGGCATCTTCAGATATTTCCCTTCCCATCATCGCCAACCTAAGTTTTTCCCTAGTTTCTGGCGTAACAACGCGGCCCATCCTAGATTCGGACATTTTCATTCTTGTTTCTTTTGAAAAAATCCTATTCCTAAATTTTTCCCTTGTTTCCTCTGTGTGCCTTTTGCCAATCTTAGATAATCTAATTTTTTCTATTGTTTCTTTTGTGGGTACATATCCAGTATTCCCCTCGCCACCATCCGTCATGTTGTACCCATTCGGAATTTTACAATTATATTTTGAAATATAAAACTTTTCCAATTCTAACAATAAATCAGAAAACATAACTGAATCTAAAATTTCCCAAACGAAATATTCTTTTTTATACTTCATTAGGGCTTTGTGGAAAACTGATGGATGTTTTTCTCTTTTTGCAGAAGAATAATGGTCGCTCTTGCGATCCGACAATCTCTCTATGGTCTTACCTATATATATTTTATTTGTTTCCAGGCAAGTAACTTTATAAATTATCATTTAGGCGTAAACATAATATGCCCATCGCCCCAACGCGCAATAGACTTAGCCATATCCTCGCACAATTCGCGCTCTTGCCTATCGCCATCGGATTTAACTTTATCCATTTGCTCTTTGAAATAGTCCATTTCGCGCTGAGATTCGTTGTTGTGCATAATCCAGCTTTGGCGGCGCAGCAGTTCCTTGGTGGCCTCATCCCACGGCATAGGTGCGCTGGTAAACTCATCATCTTCCCCGCGCACAATATGATAGCAGTTGTGCATCATATCTTCATAAACAGTAAAGCCCCCACGGCCCATGAGGGCATTTACCTCTGCGCTTAAAAGAACATTCTCTACCCAATGTGGGCCGCGCATTATTCCTCTACGATACCATTATCCTTGCAATACTTTTTCCACGCACGACCGCGAACAAGCGGATTGTCCGCACCATTATCCGCAATATACTTGGCCTTAAACTCTTCCTTGCTAAACAGAACTTCGTTCTCATCGGCAACATTAGGTGTAGGTTCACTAACTATAAGGTTTTCAACCTTTGCTGAAAGTGCTTCTTTTTCCTTAATCTGCCTGTCAAGTTCAGCCAGTTTAGCCTCTTTGGCCCTAATGATCCGTTCCTCCGGCGACATGAAATCTTCTTTATAGAACTCTTTATAGGCCGCTTTGGCACAGTGCGCCTCCCCGGCAGAACCCGGTCTTTTCAAATTCTCGGTAATAAGCGCATACGCTTCGTCCATAGTTCTAGGCGGACGCCTTATACCATTCTCGCCACCCTTAAACCTGCCAATGTACCAATCACGATTTCGATACTGAGACATTACTTACTCCATAGGATGCGAGATACATTCCCCGCTTGTCCTTTCAAATAGGGGAGAGGGGCTACCGGAGTAGCCCCCTCCGTTGATTTTGCCAATGTCACGCATTGGCCTGCGGTCTAATGGCCGCATCTATCGTTTCGCCCTGCCGAGGGGTTTCCTGGCTGGCTACTTCTTTCTTGTTAAACTGATGGTTATAGGTTTCATTAAGCAAATCAAGAATGTTAAAGTCTTTCCCCAAAACCGTTATTTTCTTTTTGATTTCTTCGGGAGTTGCATCAATAATCGCCAAATAGTCAATCGGTTCATAGGGGAAAATAACATCTTGAATTAGTAATTCATTCCAGAGTTTGTAAAACTCTTCTGAATTTGGTTCCCCATCTTTGGGAAACTGCCACATGGTTTTGTCCTCGCTAAGTGTGCAATACTTTTTCAAGTAAGCATCCTTTTTGTCCATGTACATACCAACCTCATCACGGAAGTTTTTAAGAACTCGCCGTATCCTGGAAAACAAACCAAGCGGCAAGTCGAATTGGTCTAGTTTAACCAATCCCTTCAGAATTTCCTCGGCGTAAGCAAATTGAACGGTCATACATTCACCTCTATAAAAGGCTAGGGGGCCGAAGCCCCCTGCCAGATTGTCAATTAGGAAGTGTAAGTGTTCACATACAGAACTGTGCCGTTGGCGTCCCTCATAAACGGGATTTTACCCCCGCCAGAAGAAGCGGCACTGGTAGTCCACCCCATGTCGGACTGATTCTGGACTTCAAACAAAGCGGTAATCGCCGTGTTGTTGGTATTCAGCGAGAAGGGGAAGCAGAGGGCGTCAGTGTCGCCAACAATCTTCTGCATCCTCATACCAAAGATCAACTTGGCATTTGTTACGGTAGCGGCAGAAGCCTCATAAATACCGTTGTTCTGGGCGCAAACATACTTGCCAGCGCCAACGGTGCCAGTGGGAATATTTACCCAAGAGGAAAGAGGGCAACCGGTGAAATTGGAACCGGCAGTACCCGTAATGGTGTGGTCAATTTCCACAACGCCATAACCATCTTCCATAGCCGCAGCCGCCTGAGACGTGGAAACCTTAATAGCCCTGGAATTGGTAACGCCAAGCGTAGCGTTAGTAACAACAATACCATTGATAATGGAGCCGCCAGAAGCCACAACATTGATACCATTAGTGGCCGTACCATGAACCGCAACGGCCTTGACAATATCCGTAACGGTGGTTCCCGTACCGTTCTGCATGGCGATAAACACATTATCAATACCGCCACCAGTGCCATTATAAACAGAAGTCAAAACGGTGCAATCGTTAGAACCGGCCTTGACAACAGTACCGGCACCCTCAATCGAAAAATAGCCACCAAGCAGAGAACCGGTCTGCACCGTAACCGTAGCGTCCGTAGGAATAGAAACGCTGGCATTAAGAATGGCAGACGAGGCGACGTTATGCCCGATCTGCTGGCGCAACTGCAAGCAACCAACAGCATTAGCCGTATTGGCCGCAGAAGTGTCAACACGGAGCCTAGCGGCAGCAACGTCATAGGCCGCGCTAACGGCGCTGTGCATATGAACCTGGATGGGGACAAAATGCGCCGTCTGTGTACCAAGGGTTACCGCGTCATTCCAGGTGCCAAACGAAATAAGGGCATTGTCAGCATCCGTCATGGTGGGCGTTACATTCGTAAAATCAATAACCTTGGCAAAGGTTCCATTGTAGTCAAGTTTATTGCAAACCTTGACATAGTTTTTATTAGTAGAAAAATCATACGCTTTTTCAAACGTATTAAAAATCCTGTGAGACATATTTCCTCCGTTTCAGATTACGAGGGGGCCTTTCGGCCCCCAAGCGGTTTCAGTTATATAATCCACAAACATCATCAGGTGGTTTCCGTAATGTCCTCAAGACGACCATTCGCCTTGAACACACCGTCCACGCCATAATTCTCCCAACCACGATAGACCTTCTCGTACTGCTGATAACCGGCCACCTTCTCCCACGGCCCGGCCAGAGTGTCCCAACCAGCTTCGCCATTGGTATAGCGAACAATATGCAGGGGGTTGATAAAGAAGATCGTATTCGGCAGCGCAAGGCGAGAACTAATCATGCGAACCTTGTGGCCGTTATAGATGAACTCAAGCGAGGCGGGATAACCGTCACTCGCGGGCATGGCAACCGTCGGCTGGTTGGCATTACGCAGAATCTCATTGTAAGAATTGAGAACACCAATCGTGGTGTAGCCAATAGTCGGCAGGTCGCGGCCCCACCAAATATCAATAGAATCAAACACGGCGCGCATACGGGCCAGAGTAAGCGCCTCGTTGGTGCCAGCAGAAGCGCCGGTCTTGACAACGGCAGAGGCGTCGCCATAGGTCGAGCGGTCGCGGCCCATAATGTCGCCATAATCTGGATCGCTGTCATTAATCAGGGTTTCAATGCCGTTGCAATAGCGCGTGGTGGAAATGCTGCCGCCAACATAGGTGTTAGCGGTAACAAATTCCTCGCCATCGGTAGTGGACGTAAGCGAACTGGTAAACGTAACAACCTTGGTGTCATAATCAACGCCGCCCTCGGCAATAACAACATCGGTATGGTCGGCGGTAGTATCAGAATAGTCTTTATAGCCATCAAGGGTAAGGCCGGGATAGCACCAGCGCACCGAATCCATAGTGATGGTCGTGGCGCTATCAGCCTCGGCGGACACGCACACAACGCCGTCGGCGGGCTGATGCATGGCGAACTCACGCTTCATATTATAGTCGTCCAGGGTGCTATTCATCAAGCGCGTCAGGCTGGAAGCCAGAGCGTTGGGGCCAGCACCAAGGGTAAGCGTTTCCTCAGAAACGATCATGCGGGCAACAATCTTCTTGAGATACAGGGACAGTTTCGCGTGGGCGGGCGAAACCGGGGTCGGGTTGGCGACGTTCTCGCCAGATTCCATAGCGCTAATAAGCCCGCGAGACTGGAACGGGATGTAATAAACATCCTCGCCCTTATGATTAATAACCTCAGATTTCAGATTGTTCCGCAGCCAATACTTCATGTTGACAATATTGGGAACATTTTTCTGCCACTCATTCATAGTGGCATTTGCAAAGTCAGAGAGTGAAACATACGTAGCCATATTAATAATCCTCCGATTATTTTACTTTAAGATTTTTTTCCTCAAAAATTTTACTAACGCGAGAAGCGATATACTTCTCAGGGTCGCGGTTATAGGCAACCGCGTCAAAGGGTTGACTTTCGGTGTCGGAGGGCTTTTCGGAAACTTGAGCGGGCGACGATGAAACCACCGTCGGGCCAGCAGACTTCTTCTTGAGGTAGTCATTAATAACTTTCTGCTCATACGCTTCCTTGTTTTTAGGATTGGCGTTGATTATTTTCTCAAGATTGGCAATATTGGAAATGCCAAGCTGGTCGGAAATCATACGAACACCATCCTCCATAGTGAGGGTAGGCTGTCCATTCATTTCCCTGATCTGATTGTTAGCCCACAGATAGGACATGGTTAAATCTTCCATTTCCTGTGTGAGCGGAACCCCATGAGTGGGAGCCACGTTGTTGAACTCCCGGCGGAACATTTCGGCCGCTTCGCGCTGCTGAAACGCTCGGCGCTCAGATTCAAGCCGATTAATGCGCGATTCCATATCGCGTTCTTTCTGCAACCTTTTCGCTTCGTCCTCGCCAAGCTGCTCTACATCTTCACGGAACTTGCGCTCCGCTTCGATCTGCCGCTGGCGCTCTTCAAAGGCCGCAATCTCAGCCTTCCGCTTCTCAATGAAATCCCTTTCCCGCTTCAATTCCTCAAACTTCTTAGTGTAGCCGCGCTGAAATTCCTTATGAACCGCCTGCCCTCGCTCGTCTAGGCGCGAAGTGTCAAGCACGGAATTTGGATCAGCAAGCAGCGCCCTAAGTTCATCCTCCGTATAGGGAACCTTATCCGTCTTTACCTCTGGCTTTACCGTCCCATCCGTGGGGGCTGTGGGTTGCGGCGTGGCGTCGGTTGTAGCGGCGGGCTCCGTTTTCGTTTCTGCCACCGGCTCGGTCTTAGGCTGCTCCGCCGGTTTAGAATCCAGACCAAGCGCCTTAACGACAGGATCATCGTCAGGCAACTCTATCTTCTGATTAAAAACTTCGGCGTTACTACCGGAAGTTATCGAACTCGGTGTAAGAATAATCTCATCAGACATAATTTTAGACCCCCTGCGGTGCCATCTGGCTTGCCGCGTTATTGTCAAAAGTGGGCTGGCCCGTACCCTGGGCGCGGTTTAAGGCAGCCTCTTCCATGTCTTGTGGCGTGGGCAACTGCGGCTGCATGGGTGGCGGTGGCGGCTGTCCCCCCTGCATCTGCGGCGGCATCTGTGGCCGCATCATGCCCATCTTAATCGCATTGCACTGGTCAATATACCAATCAATAGAAAACTTAATGCCATCATCTATCAAGTCCCAATTCTCAGTTTTAGTAAAGTCCGTAAATACTTTAATGTGAGCATCGGGATTAATGTACTTGCTAATAACGGGGCGCTGGTTATTAAGAACCATATTAAGATTACGCTGCGCCTGCCGCCTGTCCTTGAATGTATCTTAACGAAACATGGTCAGGCCAACTTTACGCATAACGAACTCGGTGAGAACGCCGCGATCTACGCCGCCCTTGTCGAAGAATGACGGGTTGCCCTGGTCGAGCTTCATAATCTCGTCCATAACCGCTTCGTCAGACTTGGAGAATCCGGCACCAACCTTAATGTCAAAGTCATAATCGTTATTGTCGTTGCCAGCAAAATAAGTCTTGGCTTCAAGATATTTGTTCTCACCCATCACCTGCACAACGCGATCTTCGACATAATACTTTTTAGTAAGCAGTCTAAACCGCTTCATAATGCGGCGAACAAGGTCAGATGCGCCATTCACTTCGGTATTGAAAATAACTTCTTCTGAACTTTTCAATTCGCGCATAACGCCGGGGCTGGTCTGTGAGCCGCGATAGGGGATGGTGGCAATGTCCTGTATGCCGGTAATGAACTGCGCGTCTCGGAACAACTCGCCTGAGCGGGCCACAATATGATTCGGCAGGGCGGTTGCCTGAGACTGCTCCGGCTTATACGGCGCATTATACGGCACAACCTCGCCGCTTTCATTGGTCAGAGATTGCGGTTGCAAATTGGCCTGTTCCGGCACCAGCCACTTAATCAGGCCCATCTGGCTTGAGTTCTCCATAATCAGAGAATTAAGCCTATTCATATCGCGCTGAACTGTTAGAATCGGGAATATAATACCCTGGCCGTAAAGATCATCAGGCAGCGCCTTTACACCATACACGAAGAACGGAACGGTGTCCGGCTCCGGGTTATCTTCCTCAACCAGTTTCCTATCGCCAGCAACAATAATGTGCTTGCCCTTGGGGTATTCTTTACACTTTTTAATCCAGCAATCGTGAACAAGAACGGTCGCCTTGTCCTCTGCCTGCGCGTAGGTGTCTTGGGAATTAGTAGAATCGGTGCGATCGCCCTCGGACTTTTCCTTATCGTCGGCGGTCAGGGAATCTTCTGCTAGATTAAACTCTTCCTCGACAACTTTCTTTTCCTTGGGGAAGCGGTGAATAACCCACCGTAGTTCATCTTCCTTTCGCGCATCGGGATTAAAAAACACATGGCGCGGATTTACAATCTCCCAATCTACATCGCCAGAATAAATGCCAGACTGTTTGTTTTTGTTCCAATATACTTTACAAATGCCAATGCCGCCGATAGCGCCCCAAGTCACGCAATCGCGTAACTTCTGTGAGCCGTCAACAACGGCTTTCCACCAGTATTCGGATACGGCGCTAAATGCCAGCGACAAGTCCTCGTCGAACTCTTCCGTATTGGTACTAAGCGGCGTAACAACCGGAATGGGATCGTTCTTGAGCATCTTCGCCACAAACGCATCGGCAAACGGGCGGCAGATATTATATACGCTTCTGCTTTCCCTGGCGATATTTACTTCACGAACATATCCCTTGCGCTCATCCCAAATTTTATACTGTTCGCCGCGATAAAACGCATAGCACCATTCTATCTTGCCAAACTTAAAATTCTTGGTGGGATTATCGCCAAGTTTATCATTTACCCATGTAACCCATTTGTCGGTAGTTTTATATCCGCTTTCTTTTTCGGCCATTTAGTTTACCATCCTGGGTCTATCGGGACAAGTTCATCTTTCCCGGTTTTTGAATTATACTTTTTAATAAAGTTCGTGGGCTTCTCGCCAGTCTGCATAATAATATCTAACTTTTTAGCAAGTTCTGAATTAAAGTGAACATTAAAATCTACGCGCAAATCGGACAGTTCTTTTCTAATATCCATCAGAACGCCGGTGTTTTCGCGGATGTTCGCGGCCAATTCCATATTCTGAGCCGCCACCTCATCGTCCCGCTTCTTGGAATACTTGCTAAAATAAACCGCCGCAATGGCAAGCATTACAATCAGCACAAACGGTAAAATGTTGTTGCAGATGAAAAACTCAATAATACTCATCTCTGTAAACACTCCTTACCTTGCGCGGACGATCCTTTTGTTTATCTATGTCGGCGGCAAAAGCCTGGAACAATTTATGTTCGCGCTCTTTAGCCATTTCGTCTTTAGTTTTCTGCGTGATGGGCTTAAAGCCAACATCGAGCATATAGGCGAAAGCGTCCATTAAGTCGTCGCCGTGCCGCATTTCCTCGCCACGGAAGCGGCTCAGTTCATCTTCCAACTGCCGCGTATGGCCCTTGGAGAAATAAACCCTGCCATCCTCAAATAGCGGAATTAGCGCCTTAATGCGCTCGGCCTTGCTTCTGTTGGCTGGCTTTAATTCAACCGTGCCGAAATTCAAATGCTCATTCCGCTTCGCATCCAGCAACATCTTCTCGCTGAAACTATAACTTCTGCTTTCTATGCCGACCAGCTTTAGCCCGTCTTTGTACTTGCGAACCTGCTCAATAATGCGCTCGGTGGTTTTAATGTCGCCCCATTTGCCCTTTTCGCCAAGGAACACATAATGGTTAGATTCATCATCTACGCCGACAACCACAATGGCGCTTTCATCGGCCCATACCTGCCTGCTATAAGCATAGTCGCCAAGTATAAAGAAATTAAGTTTTTCGATATTAATGTCTTTAGGGTCGAAGAATTTAATCTTTTCAATGGGTATGCGGACGGTGCCGGGCGGGCGCGGGTCGAGCATAACCTGGCGCAAGAACGTATCTAGAGTTCCGTTGGCAATGGCCTCGGATTGATCTTTCTTGACCGCTTCCGTTGGGAACCTATCTTCCCAAATTGAATTTCCGATTGGAATACCAAGTTTTGTTGACATTTCAACGGTGTCAACTAGACCGGGAAACCTTATAACCTTTACGCCAACATCCCTACGCCCTATGCGCTGCGTGGTGCAGTCGTGGGCAAACGGAGTTCCAATTAGAACCGTGCGACCATCCTGGGGGTCAAGGGAATACGCCACAACCTCGTCAACCCAACGGACGTTATCATCTACTATCTTTTGGTTCAGAGCCTCTTCCGGGTCTTCAAGGTCGTCACCAATAAAAATCTGCGGCCTAGTTTCAAGATAGCGCATACCGGCTACCTGCGAACCGCGCCCCCTGGCCTGGATCATAAAATTAAATCCAATAGTTTTGTTTCTAACTTCAAGTATATCTTCGCTATCTTTAACTATTTCCGTATCTGGAAACATCCACTGGAATGGTTCGCCAATGATAATATTCCTGTAATCATTAACTATCTGAACGGCTTTGGGGCGAGAATACGAACCAATGAGCGCATACTTTAGCGGACGGCGGCGATGGCCGGGTAGAACGGCCCGGTGCATAGGGTATATCGTGGAAACAATAAATGTTTTCGACGAACCGCGCCGGGCCTCAATAACGATTGTTTTATATTTCTTCGGTAGATCGTCTATTTCATCCAGCATTACTTTATGGAATGATGGGGTTTGGTGGGTAAAATAACGCGGTGCAACTATACTGGCAAAATAAATCGGGTCGCGTTCACAAGCAGTTATAATACGTTTAAGTTCGGGTGCCTGTAAACTCAATTATCTAATTCCTTTAGGTCGCCGTTGGCAATGGCATCAAATACAACGGCTTTCTCTGCATTTCTCGACGGCCCCTCAAGACCGCCAAACTTACTGCCCAACTTATCGCCGCAAATAGCGGACGCACGATCTATCTGCTCCTGGGTAATGGGCGGCGCTTTAGGCTTAGCCTCTTCCTTTTCCTCAATCTCCCTGTTTATTTTAGTAAACAGTTCCATTGCCTTAGCCTCGCCACGCAGCGCCCTGTCAGTCAGCCGATAGAATACTAACTTGGCGGCCTTCTTAAATGCCATCTTCGTCCTGTCGGCCAGAATCCGCATAACCTCTGGCGTATTGCGCCAACGCTCTAATTGCGCAACACCTACGCCCAAAATGCGAGAAACTTCAGAAATCTCTTTAGGTTCGCGCATAGCCGGTGAAGTGTCCAGCCAGCCAGCATAGGCAAATTTCTCATCGTAATTCTCTTGCGAAGCGTCTAAATTCAAGCGTTTGTATAGCGCATATTCCTTTTCAAGATCGAAATGCTCATCTAGGCCAAGGGCGGCAATGGTATCTGCGCGAATACCGTATGGGTTATCGTCTTTAGCCGCATCTTCGATTATGCTGTCGTTGCGGCCCTTCATCGTGTCGCGCTTCTTTTCGTGTTCAGCTATCATAACTTCCGGCCTATTAGCCTTACACCATGAGCGATAATGGCCGTAGCAATAATTATGCTGTTCGGGACGCGCCCTGGGAGAGCCGCACTGATCCCCTATCTGAGCGCGGCCCTCTAGAACCGCCGCATCATCTTCCTTATAAATCCACTGGCATCGGCTAGCTACGCCCAATTATACTCCAATCGTAGCCCAATTAGAACCCAATCTGTAATACACTTGGGCTACAATCGTATTATAATATAACATAGGTTTTTGCTTTTGTCAACAAAAAAAATTATTTTGTTGAAAACCGACAAAATGTAATACATAATGAATACATGAAGTTTCCAGAAGATTACACAAACAAGATAATTAGCGGTGACAGCATGTCTGTTTTAAAAACCCTACCAGATCAATCAATTAACTGTTGTATAACATCCCCGCCGTATTGGGGATTGCGGGATTATGGTGTTGACGGTCAGATAGGACTTGAGAAAACGCCAGATGAATATGTTGTCCACATGGCTGATGTTTTCCGCGAAGTGCGCCGAGTGCTGAAAGATGATGGGACGCTATGGCTGAATTTGGGGGATAGTTATTGTGGAACTGGAAGCAAGGGGGAACATACAGACCCCAAATATGCTAACGGCAGAAACGGGCAATCCGTAGCGTTAAACAATAAAATTAACGGCCTAAAGTCAAAGGATTTGGTTGGCATCCCATGGATGGTGGCCTTTGCCCTGCGCTCTGATGGATGGTATTTGCGGCAGGACATTATATGGCATAAGCCGAATCCCATGCCGGAGTCTGTTACTGACCGCTGCACTAAGGCGCATGAGTATATTTTCCTGCTTGGCAAGTCGGCAAAGTATTATTATGATGCGGATGCGATAAAAGAGCCGTCAATATCTAAAAGTGAGGGAATACGATTTGGTGGAAACAAATATGGCGATGATAATGACCCAAAATATAACACCAAATCTGGAAATGTAAGCAAAGAATATAGTGTTGCAAACCGCCGCTCCGTCTGGACAGTAACAACCAAGCCATTCGGCGAAGCCCATTTCGCTACGTTCCCGCCAGCACTAATCGAGCCAATGGTATTGGCTGGATGCCCAGAAGGTGGTATTATACTTGACCCATTTATGGGTGCTGGCACTACCGCCGTGGTTGCCAAACAAAACAATAGAAATTATTTGGGTATAGAATTAAATCCCAAGTATGTTGAAATGGCAAACAAAAGAATAGCAAATGTTATTGTGAGTAAAAAGCTGGATTTTAAATAATAATTTATTTTCTTGTTGAAAATATTTAAAATGTGATACATAATGGGGGTATGGATAAGATGAAAATTGTAAGATGTGGCGATTGTCCGTGCTTGCAGAGAGGATTTACATCTTTTATGGGAGAATTAGAAAACGAATGGTGGTTTTGCGGCATAAGCGAATCCGATCTGGCCGATTACCAAACGCCTAAAAGTGCAGTTAAATACGGCAACTGCCCGCTAAAACGCATAGAACTAAAAGACGGCAGCGTGTATGGGCCGGAGATTGTTGATGATGGAGTAAACCATGACCGATAGCGAAATTTATTATCCGTGGAAAGAATCACCCTGGATTAGCGTTAAGGATCGGTTGCCGGAAGATTTCAAATATGTTTTGGTATATGGAAAACAGTTCCAGCCAGATCGCGGTATTACGTCAGGTCATTTTAGCCAGAAATGGGGATGGTACACGGATTGTGACGATCAAGAAACCGGAGAGAGATATTATGATGAAATAACCCACTGGATGCCGCTGCCGAATCCACCAATTCCGAAAATAATCAAAAATGATGATGTGGGGAAATAATGATTGAAAAAATCAGCTTTGAATATCTGGACGGCCAGGATCACGAGATTATGAAAATAGAACGTAAGTTAAACGAAATCATTGATGCGGTGAATAAACTGGAAGAAGCTCTGTCCGGCAAGAACAAATACAGCGGATATGTTATTGCACTTAGTGACAGCGTAATCCTAGATTTACAAACCAAACCCCAAATTTAGGCCGCATTGGCCCCAAGGCCGCAAAATCTCCCCAACCTAGTATAATCTACCACAAACAACCACTTCTTCGATTGTAGCGCATCCTGACGCGAAATTTGACTATGTAGTATAAATACCACAAAAATTAAGTAAAAAATACTATAACTGCACTTTGTAATCAGAACGAAAAATAGAGAGACTTTGGAAAGGAGGGTACTCGTATAACAGATCGTGCGACTAACCAGCCATGGGGGTATGCCCTGGCGGCTACGATCAATCAACTATCAATCTGTTTTTATGTGTTGTTTTTACACAATGCGCTATATGTAGTGTGATTGCCGTAGTAAAACGCTATATGTTGTGTTTATGCGGTTTACATAATAGACCTTATCAGACACCGGGCACAAATAATCTCGCATAACTTGCGGTATTAGCTGGATCGCTGCCGGTTAACATAATTAAAATGTATGGTTTAACAAGGTGCTATCCTAACATCTATATTACGTTTTTGTAATATAGTTTCGGTGTTGTTATGCTACTTTTTATTTTAATTAAATCTTAAGCTTAAGAAATACTACTTTTTACTTTTTACTTCTTTAGTATGTTGTATGTTGTATGTTTATATAAAGAGAAGAGAAGAATAAGAAGAAGAGAAGAACTGTTTAAATGCGGCAGCAGGGAAGAACTTGCGCGGACGTGCTAGATTATACGGCCGGCCAGTA
>ERZ869929.383-NODE-383-length-28498-cov-11.683753_pt1 | contig 28498 bp, 35 predicted proteins | sample MGYA00579312_ERZ869929 | MGnify/ENA primary metagenome ERZ869929 (study PRJEB32216, sample SAMN09231818) | wastewater metagenome | place: USA: Maryland | collected 2016-08-09 | study: EMG produced TPA metagenomics assembly of the PRJNA472060 data set (Reclaimed... | reverse complement strand
GCACAAGCTAGACCGCTGCGGCAAATGGCTGTGGCGCAGGAAGAAGGAGGCAGCATGAGCGAAATCGACGACGGATACGAGAGTGCGCCGGATCACATCCGCAAGATTCTCGACGCGAGTAACTTGCCGCCGGATTTGCTAGAGGTGCTGCGTACGGTAGCGGATTGGGCCGACATGATCGAGGACAGGCTGGTTGCAGCTGAGGAGAGGATGGAGTTGCACTTATTCCCCGATTGATAGACTTGCGTAATCGCGTTATCCTAACGACATAATCGAAGAGCCCTCGGGGAGTATTCAGGATGAGCCCGGCCTACAGCAGGTCGGGCTTTTTGTTTTCCGCTTATGACGGCAGATCGCGATTCTAAAACCGGTCGATTCCTCCCAGGGAACAATGCGAACCCTGCGGGCAGGCCGACGAAGCGTAGCCTGGTGGAGGCGTTGCGAGACGTGACAGACGCTGACGAACTGGCTCAGATGCTGCTCAAGCGCGCGAAGAAGTCAGACACTGTGCTGATGTACGTCTACGACCGCCTCGAGGGCAGGCCGAAGCAGAGCAGCGAGATTGAGCACACAGGCACGGTGAACGTAGACCTGAAGTGGTCAGACGGGTCAGAGGCTTGACCACGCAGGCGCCAGAGCGGCCTACCATCACCCTGCCGCCACTGCACGCATCACAGCAGACGATCGCCAAAGACCCCGCGCGCTTCAAGGTCGTGACCTGCGGCCGGCGCTGGGGCAAGACCCTGCTGGCGATGACGATGCTGCTCAGGGACGCGCTCAAGGGCAAGCGCCTGTGGCACGTCGCCCCGAGCTACAAGCAGACGCTAGAGGGCTGGGACTACCTGCAGCGCCTTGTCGTGCAGATGCCTCGCGGTATCGCCACTGTGAAGGTCTCAGAGCTCATGGTGACGTTCGCTGGCGGGGGGTCCATCCAGATGCGCACTGCTGACAACCCCGACAACCTGCGAGGCGCTGGCCTTGACGGTGTCGTGCTGGACGAGGCTGCAGACATCAAGCCGGAAGCGTGGGACCTGGTGCTCCGTCCTGCTCTTGCTGACAAGCAGGGCTGGGCGATGTTCATCGGCACACCGAAGCACTTCAACTGGTTCTTCGACCTGTTCGAGCGCGGGCAGAGTGACGAGTACCCCGATTGGGCATCGTGGCAGAAGCCGACGTGGGATAACCCGTTCATCAAGCAGGAAGAGATCGACGCAGCGCGTAAGGACATGGAGCCGGGCGACTTCGAGCAGGAGTTTGCTGCCAGCTTCACCGCAATCGGTGGCGCTATCTTCCCGCTGCTCTCTGCCAACCGTGCCATCTACCTGCGCCCATTGCCTGCGAACATCGAGGCCAAGCGCACTGGTATCGGCATGGACTGGGGCACGACGAAGCAGCACAACGCCTCGGTCGTGTGCGGGTCGGTGATGGACAACGGCAGTGTGTGGATTCGGTCAGCGTGGCTGGATGATTCAGGAGACGACAATGCCTGGTTCGACGAAGCAACCCGATGCAAGAAGGACTACCGCGCTACCTTCGCAAGAGTTGACCGAAGTCAATCTAGTGCTAAAGGGCGTCTCACCAGCGGCGGCTTCGAGGCAGATACAGGCGTGGCTGATGTCGAAGCCCGAGTGGGTGCCTATCAAGGTCTCATACGCAGGCAGGCCATCTTCTTCGACATCAACGGCCCAGGAGTGAAGGACTACTACCAGCACCTCTGCGAGTACCACCGCGACCCGCAGACGAACAAGCCTGTTGAAGAGCATGACGACGACGTAGACGCCGGCGGGTATTTGGTCAAGGAGCTAACGGAGCCGCGCGCTTCGTTGCCCACGTCTGCGCGTGCCGCGACTCCGCAGCGGTCTCAGGCGAACAAAGGATGGGTGTCAGTGTGAAGGACGAAACAGCAGCCGCCGACCTCAAGCGCCAGCTAGACCGACTCGAACAGGAAGGCTGGCAGACCTTCTGGACGAAGCGAGACACCGGGCACAAGGTCATCCGACGTGAGGCGCCGGTTAAGCTCGACTCGTCCCTCGAGGCCTACGAGGACGGCATCGACCCTGAGTCTCCGCTGCTGATTCAGGACCGCAGCCAGCACATGCAGATCCTCAAGATGGACCCCTCGAAGATCGACGTGGTCGCGCTCGAGCAGACGAAGGACGCGCAGGAAGCCGCAGACAAGAAGCGCATGTTCCTCGCGTCTGTGCTGAACAACCTGAACGACAACCAGGCCATCGATGACCCGTGGTCGCAGGGCATCACCGACTCAGGGCTTATCGCCTTCCGTCTCATGTGGCACATGCTCGAAGAGATGGACGAGGAAGAGACCAGCAAGCGCGTCGAGAAGATGCGTGCGGAGGGCGAGGACGACTCCACCTACGAGAGCAAGAAGTCCGAGCGTGAACTGACAGCGCGTGACGAGTACTTTATGGAGCAGGGCTCTACCTGCTGGTCGATTCAGCCGCTTACGATTGGTGAGTACTGCTACGCACCGCTGAACGATAACCCCGACATCTTCATCCAGAAGAGCGTGATCCCGTACATTGAGAACAGCATCGAAAGCAAGCTGGATAACGGGAAGTTCCTCACGCTGGACGAGGCGAAGAAGATCGTCTGGCTGGGCGAGCAGCGTGCGCCGACCGACCGCGCAATGACGCAGGAGGACAACGGCAACACGACGCTGACCTACTTCGTGCGAGACGCGAAAGACCCGAAGACCGGCAAGCGGATGATCACCGAGTTCGTCTGTGTCGGTGAGGCGTACGGCGAGGCAGAGAAGGTCAACGAGTACGAGAACCCGCTCGGCCGCTGCTCGTTCTTCCCGGTCGCCAGTGGCGGTGAAGTACCGCTCGAGAAGCACCCGCACCACCGCTACCCGGCGAAGATGCTGCCTGAGATTGCGCTGATCTCGCAGCTCAACTACCTGCAGAAGCACGTCATGGCCCTCGCCCGGCGCAACTCCATGCGGCCGCCGTTCATCGACGCGAGCAAGGTTACAGACGCAGCAGCGCAACTGATCCGCGAGATGCCTGGGTGGTCTGAGGGCGTGCTTGGTGCTCAGCGCGGGTTCGTCTTCGAGTTGCCGGACCCAGGGTCTAATGACCTCGGGGTCATCCCGGCCACGGTAACGAAGTGGCCCGACGAGGTAGACGACCACCTCGCGATGCTGATCGCCTGGACGAAGGAAGAACTGGCAGCAGTCAGGCCAAATCGTCTGCTGGTCGGCGACTACGTGTCTGCTGCTGAGCCTGACACCGCGTCTGCGAAGCTCTCGTCACAGCAGGCAGCAGCGCTGCCGTACGGCGCTGACCTCGCGAAGAAGGGATCGTTCCTGCGTCAGCTACTCGACGCCATCGGCCACTGCATCGTCGAGTGGGACGAGGACGCATCGGCAGACGTGCAGAAGAAGTACTACGTCCGTGGGACGGGTTCAGAGCCGATGATGACCGGTCCTGCCGAGGCGGGTAAGACCGTCTACGTCACTGCCGAGGACTTCAAGCGCCCGCACTTCATCAAGGTCGAGACGAAGAACCAGACGCTACAAGAGCAGTTGATGAACAACCAGGAGAGCCGCACGAAGTACGACCGCGGCGAGATCCTGTATCTCGACCACCTGCGTAACCTCGGCAACGACGACCCGCGATCGTACGCCAAGCAGCTCGAGCTAGACCGCATTGAGCGAGAGCGCCGGCCGCGGGCTGACATGATCCGTAATCTTGCAGTGGAGACCTACGTGAGCGCCAAGACAGGGCTCAACGTGGTCATGTTGAGTGGCGGTATGCCTCAGCCGATGCAGGGCGGTCAGCAAGCGCCACAGCAGCCACAGCAGAAGTTCGGGGTGCAGGCGGGCGTGGCGCCGCTAGTGCCGTCGCCTCAAGGCGATTCAGTGGGAGCCTCATGAAGACGCTTGCCCCATCGCCTCCGGTTCGCGATCTGTTCCTTGGGAGTTGCCCACCGGCAATTATCGGGGCTGTACCCGATGTCGTTGTTGATGCGTTCGATGGACGTGCCCGCAGGTCGCTCACCCATGTCCGCGAGGAAGTTGCGGAAGTCATTCCACCGCTCACAGACTGTTATGCCTCTCGCCCCGTAGTACTTCCAATGAGTGCCGGTCGTCTCTCGGCAGCGGCGGCGCATCGCCGTCCAGCTTACGTAGGTCGGCGTGCGCAATGCGGCATGACCAGTCTTGGTGGGTCGAGTGTCCCCGTGCCGCCAAAAACGCTTGTAGTGCATCTTGCACCAGCCCAGACCCTCGGCTTGGCGATCGCAGCCGTCTTCCTTACATGTGGGGCGAACATAGCCAGGCTGCTTCGATGGTGCGCGTTCACGGTTCATCTGGCTCGTGCGCTTACTCAAGAGATCACGATGAAGACACCCGCAGCTTTGCGAGCGTCCATTGCGAAGAGCCTTTGCGCTGACGGGCTTCTGAGTCCCGCACTGGCATTCGCACAGCCAAAGCAGTGCGCCCTTCCCTTCGCGCCCAGCAAGACTGAGTACGCTCCATCGCCCAAAATGCAGTCCAGTGAGGTCGAATCGAGTATCCATGCCACTCGCATTCTAACACAGGCCGGTACTGCTCCCGTAGTCCCTGGCGCGCAGGGTGATTCGGTAGGTGCAATGTGAGTGACTGGGAACCGAAACCGCCTGTCCCGGCGGCGGATTATGCTTTGCGGTGGGAGGAGTTGCAGCGATTGCGACAGATGCATCCCGAGTTCCGTGACACGATCGACTTCTTTCTCCAGGACGCTTATAAACGGGGCAAGCAAGATGCCCCGCGCCCACGGATCACGACTTATCCCGGTGCTTTCGGGCGAGATGTACGTTTCTGATGTCTGACGTCTTCACACTCACGCCTGCCGAAGAGGAAGAGATGCTGGTCGAAGTAGCAGACCGCGAGATCGACCTGCTCAAAGAGGCGCTGAAGACGGTGCACGATGACGGCTTCCTGCTCTTCGGCCCATCGAAGCCAGCACAGCAACTCTCAGGGTTCATGACTGAGACGCACCCGAACGAGCTGCTGATGCTCCTTGACGAAAACTACATCGCGAACATGGACGCTGGCGTCTACCCTCCTCCCACTGCTGAGGGCTGGTATCTCATGGGGCAAGACGGCAAGAAGGTGCTGCGTCCGCACCAGGTGCCGGGGTTCCAGTGCGCGATCTTTCTGTCGCAAGAAGAGGCGGTTCAGTGGGGCACGCTGATCGGGATGATCACTCCTGAGATGATGCAGCCACAGATCGACCCGATGACCATGCAGCCGATCCCCCCTCAGTTGCCGGTGCAGAAGATGCCGAGCTACTGGGGGCTGCTCATGCAGTTGCCTCGGTTCGATAATGGCAAGACCGGCCCTCTCGTGTGGGAGTTGAACGATCTCAGGCGATTGTGGGCGCAGTACGGGCGGAAGCTTGAGGAGTCTGCGACATGACGATGGATCGCAGCCTCATCGACCCCGAGCAGCAGGTAGCCGCATGGGACACGATTATGGCTGCCCAGGCGCCGTCGTACGACCCGATTCAGTACACGTCGTCGGTCGAGTCTGTCCCTGCGAACGTCGACATCCCGCAGCAGGAGTACGTCCCTGACGCTGCTGACACCTACAGCTACGCCTCGCCGGCGCCTGAGTATCAGCCCACGTACACCCCTGGTCCGTCTCTCGCCGACGTTACTGCGCAGGAGTACGAGCAGTACAGCGCGCCAGACTTCAGCTATCAGCCGGAGCCTGCAGGGTTCTTCGAGTCGCTTAACCCGCAGTTTGCCGAGAGTAACGCGCAGTTCGACTACACCACGAACCCGGCGAACCGCGCCGACCTCGACCCCATCGGCGCAGGTCTGAGGGCTGCAAGTGATGCCTACAACACCGGGATTCCCGTCTACAGCGACATCGCCCGCGACTACCTCATTCCCGGCGTCACTGGTGCAGCCAACGCACAGAACCCGCTGACGTGGTTTGACAACCCGCTACGGGGCATCTCTGAGGGGGCGAGTCGTCTCGGTGCGACAGCCGTTGTTCCTGTCACGCTTGGCGATGTGGCGCTAACTGCAATCCCTGCAGCGCTGGCGCTCCCTGAAGGCGGGGCTGCAGGTGCGCTGGCCGAGGCGTTCGGAACTGGACTGGGTAGACCGTATCGGGGCATAGAAAATCTTCCTGACGCAGCCCGCTTCAAGGGCTCGCTACAGATCCCTCAGTACGCAGACGAAGCCGCAGACCTCGCACGACGCCTGCCCGAGTTGGGCGGTAGTGTCCCGCTCCCGAAGCAGGTGCCTTCCGCAATTGCAGACCAGATGCCGTTCGGCATGGCTCCTGTTGGCGCAGGCTTGGACGAGTCCGCGAAGATTGCCGACGATGTCGCACAGCAGGCCGATGAGTTCGCCGGCAATATCAGGCTCTCCAAGTACCCCGAAGACATTCAGCCTGAGCTCGCACGGTGGGCTGACGAGAACCCCGACGTTGTCGCGCAGGCACGTCGGGGCACGATCTCGAACGAAGAGACGCTGGCTTCCGCACGCCAGCTTGTCGATGAGACGGGCGGCAACTTCGACCGCATCGTCAAGGAGTGGAAGCCGGGTGACGCATGGAACGCTGAAGAGATCACGGCTCTTCGCGGCGTGCTCAACGAGAAGACGCAGACCGTCGTCACAGCCGCGCGTGCAGTGCAGGCCGAGGCGTCTGAGGCCAATCAGATCGCCCTCGTCAACGCACTGAGGGAGCAGTCCCGCATTCAGGAGGCGGTCAGCGGCGTCACTGCCGAAGCAGGGCGCGCGCTGCAGGCGTTGCGGATGGACGCTGCATTCCTCGCGTCGAACCCCGACAGCGCCATTGCCCGTAGCCTTGTGCAGCAGGCAGGCTACGACCCGGCGAAGATGGGTGACGTGGCGAAGATGCTGGTAAAGGCTGCAGACAACCCGGTGCAGTTGAACAGCATTGTTCGCGCCATCAAGAAGCCGGGGATGTGGGACTATCTCACCGAGATCTGGATCAACTCCCTGCTCGCCGGCCCGATGACCCACGCGAGGAACTTCATCAGCAACATGGCGACCGCGGCCATCTCCCCGGTGGAGCGCGGCTTTGCTGCTGCCGTTGACCTCCCCTTCTCGAAGATTCAGGGGCGCCAGGTTGAACGGTTCTTCCGCGAGGTGCCAGCAGACGCATTCGGGGCGATGAGCGGCATCAACGACGGGCTGAAGGCGGGTCTGTACACGATCACGCATGGCGGTGTACGGCCGGGTGACGCCAGCAAGATTGAGTTCCAGCACGCATGGGGCGGCGTGACAGGCAACGTCATCCGCATTCCTTCGACGATGCTCGAGGCGTCAGACGCGCTGTGGTCCAGCATCAACTACCGCGCTGCATTGTCTGCGGAGGCATTGAGGACCGCACGCAAGGAAGGCCTGAGTGGGTCGGCGCTGGTCGACCGGGTCGCGGAACTGACGACGAACCCGACAGATGCGTTGATCAAGTCCGCGAAGGCGCAGGCCGACTACCGGGTATTCCGTGCTCCCGCTGGTGAGTGGACGAAGGCGATCATGAATGCGCGGGAGAAGATCCCGCCGCTTCGGTTCATCATCCCCTTCCTGCGCACCCCTGCAAACCTGATGAAGTTCGGCATTGAGCGTTCACCGTTGGGGCTACTCGACCCGTCACTGTGGCGCAACGTTAAGGCTGGTGATGCAGCGGCGTCAGACCAGATCGGGCGTGCACTGATGGGCTCGGCGATAGCGGCGGGTATCGCGCTGTACGCCGGAGAAGACAAGATCACTGGCCCTGTGCCAAGCACGAGCGGCGCCCGCGACCTGTTCTACCGGATGGGCAAGCAGCCGTTCAGCATCAAGATTGGTGACCAGTGGGTGAGCTATCAGCAGCTCGAGCCGTTGAACCAGACGTTCAGCCAGGTGTCGGCGATCGTCAACGCGATCAAGGACGGTGAGGGAGGCATCGACACGAAGGCGATGAAGGCGCTCACGTCTATCGGCACGAACCTCGTGAGCCAGACCTACATGAGCGGCCTCAGTGACGCGCTGAACGCGATCATGGACCCGGAGCGATACGGCGGTAACTGGATCAGCCGCACAGCCTCCGGCTTCGTCCCGTTCTCCTCAGCGCTGCGCACAGCCACCAGGGCGACAGACACGACGCTACGCCAGCCAGAGGGCATCGTAGAGACCATCAAGGCGAGCCTGCCGGGGTTGAGCGAGTCAGTCCCGCCACGGTTGGATGCGTTCGGTAACGAGGTGCAGCGCAGCTCGCCGTTCTACTCGCCGGTCGGTGTCTCCAAAGAGGACGTTGACGCGGTGGACGCAGAACTTGACCGTCTCGGTGCGACGGTCGGCTTTGTGGGCGATTCGATTGGATCGCGGAAGCTGAGCCGCGAAGAGCAGCGCGATTACCAGGAGCTTGCGGGGAACCTGACGTACCTGACTCTGCAAGAGCTCTTGTCGATTCCCGAATGGGCGTCACTCACAGACCTGCAGAAGCAGGAAGCAATCGATGACGCAGTGACAGGTTCTCGTAAGTTGGCGCGTGACTACCTGAAGGAGAACAACTACCGGCTGGAGCCATCGGGAGTAGGTGTTAAGTGATCGCGCAGAGCTTCGTCGATGATCTGGTCGATGGTACGCGTACCGAGTGCGCGCTCAACGATCTGGTCAAGGCAGGCCTCGTCACAGTCACTCTTGTAGGGCTCGGATGTCACGAGCAGGTAGGCGTAGCCAGCAATCAGGATGACAACCGGCACTACTATGAAGTAGACCGCAGCCTTCACGCCCAGAGCATCCCAATTGAATGCCCGACCGACAAGCAACTTGAGTCTGAGTTTCCAACTCACGCCCGCGCAGCGTAGCACAAAGGGACACCCGCTATGACAATGGATACCCGCGAACTGGCCCGACAAATCATCGAGAAGAACCGTTCAGGTGGCTCCACCTCCGGGCAGAATCGAGAACTCGAGGGTTACAGCACGTCTGAGCTCCGCCAGCTATGGCGTGCAGGCCGCATCGATGAGTCTGCATGGAAGGCTGAACTGCAGGCGCGTGGCGATTCTGCGCAGCAGGCAGCAGACGAGATCGCGCGGCAGAAGAACGTTGGGCTATCGACCGCGGCGAAGACTGCCGGACAACTCACCGCGTCTGAGGCTGCAGCGGTCGAAGCGCTGAAAGCGTCTGCCCCTGTGGCTGCTCCCCCAGCGCAAGAGCCACAAGTCCCCGGCCTCGTCAAGAACGTGCCGTTTCTCCGTAACGCTGCGGGGCTGAACGCTCAGGACTTCAACGCACCTGGTGCTGGCGCGGCGGCGTCTACAGGTGCAGCCCCCACTTCTAGCCGTCCATCTGTCTCCTCCGGTGGCGGGGCGGGAGGCAGCGGTTCCCCGGCCGCCGCTGCCTCCCCAGCTATCGCAGGCGACTACGTATGGAACAACGGACGTCCATACGTCGCCTACCAGGGGCAGAAGTACATGCTCCCTCCCGGCGTGCAGGAAGATGACCCGCGCGTTGCAGCCGTGCTCCAGCGCCTCGGTGGCGGGAACACAGCAGGCTCGGTAACGGGCGACTCGAAGAACGACCTCTACCTCCGTGGTGCTACGGACCTCGGCAAAGCGACTGTGCTCAACGGCCAGCAGTACCGCATGGCGCCGGGATCAGTGGCAACGCAGGGCGCAGACGGTAAGTGGTACATTCCCGGCTCGCCGACGCCGTTCACGTCCGAAGCAGCAGCGAAAGCCGCGATGCCTCTCGTCAACGTCGGCGCAGGCCTTACCTCGAGGATGGGCAACTCCCCCACCGCGAAAGCTGCTGCTGGTGGTGGGTTCGGGCGCATGGTCGAGAACCCGCTGTTCAACACGATCGGCCTCGACCAGAGCATTGCTGCCGGCGCAACGAAGGGAAACCAGGTCGGCGACATCCTCGGCACGATCAGCAACAACACGAAGATGCCGCTCGACATCACCCTCGGCGGCATCTCTGAGGGCGGCGGGCTGACTCCGGTTGGCAACCCGGCCGACCCGTACGCATCGTTCACCGGACAGATCCCCGGTGACGTGTCGGTGGGCATGTCGTCAATCCTCGGCAACTCAGGCGTGAACACGCAGTACTGGCTCTCACAGATGTCGGGGCTTCCCCCTGCCGAGATCGCGAAGCTGAACATCAACACGCCTGAGAAGGCCTTGCAGTTTCAGCAGGCGGTAGAAACCCTGCGCGCTCAGGGGATGATGCCGAACTTCGCGTCCCTCTACGCGCTGAACGAGCCCGCCGCTACTGGTGGTGCCTACGGTGGCTCCGATCTCAAGTGGGGCTCAGCGAACGGTGGTGCGAACAACACGCCGTACGACCAGGCGCTAGCTGGCTTCGCGAACTACGCGCTGGGCTCGCCAGACCTCACCTACCTGCCAGACCCGACCGGCTACGGGTCAACACAGGTCGGCAACGTCGCGTACGCGAACTCGAGAGTAGACGAGTACGGCACGCCGCTAACCTATGGTAAGGGCGGTGCGTTTACGCTGAACGAGCCGTCGGTCGTCATGGGTCTACGGTCGAGGAAGCCATACGCATTACTCGCTGAGGCAGGCAAGCAGGAGAAGGTCACGATCCAGCCGACGCAGGAGGACATCACGATGAACCGAGAGATGGGTATGGGCTTGCGTCCTCTCAGGGGCGGCAGGCCGATGGGCTTTGCTGCCGGAGGGACGATCTACGCAGGCGGGAACAAGGGGTTCGTGAACTCCTCCAGCCAGCCGATCTACGCAGAGGATGGCACGGTCACGGATTACGGCCAGCGCATCGGCTACAAGTCCGACCCGTTCCTCTACGGCGGCGGTGCGCTGGGTGGCGAGAACCAGAACTTCATGGCGCCGCAGATCAGCAAGAGCGGCCAGCCTGTGCCTGCGAGCTTCGAGTTCATGGGCATCGCTGACAAAGAGCGGTTCGCCAACCAGGGCAACCCTGTGCCGAACGAGCGCATCAGTGGCCCGATTGGTCCGGCGCCGGTAGGCTACCAGCCGTACGGGAACACCGTGCTCCCGGTCTACGACCAGCTCAACCCGCAGACCTACGACAACCTCGGCGACATTACCGGCTACAGGTACGTCCCGATCAACAACGGCGGCACGCCTGCTCTCGTCCGCGTCCCCGAGTACAGCTTCCCTGCTGCGACGCCCAACGACGTGCAGCGGCAGCAGTCGGCAGCGTTCCTCATGGCGATGCTGAACGGATCGGACACTGGCAACATGAGCCCCGGTTCTCTCGGCTTCCAGGGGATGCCCGACTCCACCAACCGGGCAGCGATCCTCGCCAAGCTGTACGAGCTCGACCCGGCAGCGTGGGCTCAGGCGGTCTCGGCCGGTGCTGCTGGTCAGAACGGAAACGGTGCCGGCATGGGCGGCGGACTGCGGTCATCGCAGGACATCCAGAACGAGGCGTTCCGCCAGCGCTACTACGGCATCGACGCCCGCAACCGCGGACGTGCAGGCATGGACCCGGCAACGATCCTGAATATTCCCCGCGTCGAGGGCTGGCAGGGTGAAGGTCAGGCGCCGTACCAGCAGTTCAACGGACGAGTGCCTGAAGGCTACGTGAAGCCCTTCGACTATGAAGGCAACTATGCCCCTGGCAGCCCGTGGTTCAACGGCGACAACACGATGGGCGGCGGACTGCGACCGCCTCGAGGTGGTGGGCAGAACCAGATGCCCGGTGGCTTTAGCGGTTGGCTTGGTGGAGACATGCGGACACCGGAGCCGATGGGCGGGAACTCGCCGTGGGGCGCTCAGCTTCCCCAGTGGGTGCAGAACATCCAGCCTGGCGGGCTGACGCGGTACGCAGGTCGCAGGCAGCGCGTGATGCAGCCGAACTCGCCTCTGGGCGCAGGGCTGGCAGCGTAGGAGGAGAGCATGAAGACAACACGGCGCGGGCTATTTGCGCTCCTTGCGGGCGCTGTAGGCGTGGCGGTGTTCGGCAAGGAAGTCGGCGCCAAAGCACGGGATGCTGGCTTCCAGTCCACGGCCACGCGTCCATACACCTACACGGCGGGCTCGACCATCACCACATTGAAGCCGGTGCGGATCGTGTCCACAAATCTCGAGGGCACCGACTACCAGTCGTACACGGTATACGGCTCGTCCTCCGGGTCGCAGTTACGAATCCGCGATGGCGTCATGCGCTGGGAGATGGTAATTGACGATTTCAGTAACGGGATTAGCATGAGTCGGCCAGGCTGATGGTCGCGATGACGGAGGCACGCACCGAAGTCATTGTCCGTGTCGCGGTGCGCTGCACTGGCGACTACAAGGGCGGCATGTGTAACGCGCTGCTCGGGAAGGTCGACGTAGACCGCTGGGAGCAAGCGATGACTGACGCCGTCGAAGAGAAGTGCGATCGCTGCGGAAAGGTGTACACTCTGGCGGAGTACAGATAGAGGCGGCCAATGTCGAAGGTCTATGAAGAAGTCGCCGACTACCTCGAAGAGAACGACATTGAGTTCCCTGAGGAACTGGTAGACGTGATCGCCGAGGCAATGATGGAGTGGGGGCCAGATGGTCACTGCGACGGCGCTGCAGCGATTGCTCAGTATGCCTTCGCATGGATGAAGCTCCACCCCGAGATGGTTGAAACGCCTACGCAATAGCGCTATATTGACCATAACTAAATAACCGAAGCCCCGCGCACGTCTGAGGCTCCTGAAGTGCAAGTCACTTAGGGGCCTTTTGTTTTGTCCGAAGTCGCGGTAGCAGAACTCGAAACCCCGACCCTCGAATCAACCGAGACCACACAGGCCGACGCGCCTGTTGAGTCAACCACTCCCGTTAGTGGGGACGCGGACCCGCAATCGCCCGTAGACGCTGCCCCTGCATCTGACGAGGCTTCTCTCGACTCCGAGTACGAAGCCTATCTCCAGACGCAGACGAGCAAGGAAAGCGGCGAGCCGGCACCGGAACCAGAAGCTCGCGCGAGTGAACCCCAGCAGCCAGAAGTAGCCATCGACCCGCAGCAATACATGCTGGCGAAGCGGAACTACGACAACGTCTATGTACGCGGCCAGCAGGCGATCGGTGCCATCGAGAAGGCGCTGACCGAAGCCCTGGGCGAGACGATCGCCAAAGAGCTGACGCAGCCCTTGAAGAACCACCAGAACGAACTTCACGCCAACGGCTTGAACTTCTGGGGGCTCGAGGCGTCGACAAAGATGCAGAAGGCTCTCAACTCTGCATGGGAAGTATCGCTCCGCAAGGGCATTGAGGCATTTGTCCCGAAGGCCGATCTTCCGTCCTTCGACAAGTGGCTCGACGAAGCAGCGGCCAAGTCCAACGGCGTTGTGTCTCACAAAGACTGGATGGACAAGGCGTTTGAGCTGCGTCTGAAGCGTGAGGGGTTCGTCCCGAAGGCGAAGTACGAGGCCGACACGAAGCAGCGCTGGATCGACGGGCGCCGCCAACGAGAGAAGGCAGGCGAGGTCGGTGGTGCTGCGTCCGGTGGCGCAATCTCTGGGGCTGGTTCAGGCGGGCGCAGCGAGGACGACCTTCTCGCCGACCCGCGTACACCCATCGAAACCGTTAACAAGATCCTCGCTCGTAGGAACGGGGGTTAAAGGGAAACCACAATGGCAGTAGGAGAAACGACCTCCGGCAGCTTTAACGCTGCGATGCCCACGATCTACGCCGAAGCCCGCAGCATTCGCGAGCAGAAGTCGGGGACGTGGGAAAAGACCACCACTGTAAAGCGCCAGGCTGAAGGCGAAGGCCTCACGTTTGGCTGGTCGATCGTCAACCAGATCGACGCGCAGAACATCACCGAAACCGGCACGAACAACAACTTCCAGCAGTTCCAGGTCTCGGTGCAGTCCACTCAGCCGGAGATGACGCAGGTCATCATCAAGGTCACCGACCGCACCTACCGCAAGTCACCGAAGCAGGTCACCGCCCAGATGGGCCCTGCAGCTGGCCGTGCGATGGAGCGCAAGAAGAACCGGGACTTCCTGTCCCTCTTCACGACCTTCGCGACCACGAACAGCCCCGGCAGCGGCAACCCGCTCTCTCACGGCCACATCCACGCGGCCGTCGTGAACGCGCGGTCGAACACCACTGAGCCGGCGATGTCGCCGGTCTCGACCATCCTGCACGGCTTCCAGGTCTACGACCTGCAAATCGAGCAGCTTGCGCCGATCGGCACCTACTCGATCCCGAGCGGCATGACCGAAGAAGTCTACAAGCAGGGCTTCCGCGGCATGGTCGGCGGCTCCGAAATCCGCGAGGACGGGAACATCGTTCTCACCTCAACTCCGGACGCGAACGGCGCGACCATCGCCCGCGAGGGCGTCTACTCCGTGATGGGCATGACCCTGAAGCGCGAGACGGACCGTGACATCTTCTTCGGCGGCGGCGCGGACGTGATCTCAATGACCGACGAGTACGCCTTCGCTGAGAACAAGTCCGGCACCAGTGGCACCACGCAGGTTTTCTGCTACCGCCACCTGAGCGACGCGACCGCCCCGGCCAGCTAACTAGCTTCCTCCAGGACGGAGAGAAGGGAAACATCAATGGCAATTCAGGATCAGTTTGGACGCATCGGTAGCTTCGAGGACTTCATTCGTCCGTTCGAGGACACTGACACCACCATCGCCGACGCCGATGGCCTCATGTACAACGACACGCTGATCGTCGCTGTTTCTGGCGACGTGACGGTGAACAGCACCGTGGACGAGTCGGGCGGCGTGATTGCGCTGTCCGGCGCTGGTGGGGCCGGTGACGGCTTCGTGATGCTCCAGGCGCCGATGCGGGCCGACCGCAACGGCACGATTGTCGTCGGTGGCCGCTGCAAGGCGAGCTCCGTCACTGACGGGCGTTTCTTTGGCGGCTTTGTGCAGACGGTCGACCGCGACGAGACGGTGATCCCGTTCTCGCTTTCGGGCACCACGCTGACCGCCAACAGCGTCGGGGAGGCAGTGGGCTTCTACTTTGACTCCGCCGCCACAACGGACGACTTCCGGTTCATGTCGGCCAGCTCCGGCACGGCAGACACCACCGCAGGGCTTTCCTACGCGCTTGGGGGGCAGACCACGCTTGGCTCGCTTGGCGTCCGTGCAAACGCCACGCCCACGGCCGACAAGTACTGGGCTTGGCGCGTAGAGGTAGACCCGGACGGCACCGTCAAGGGCTACTTCGGCGACGAGACGATGGCGAACACCACTGGCCTGACGCTGGTGGCGACGCTCAAGCCAGGGGTTCTGAGCACGACCACCATGCTCTTCCCGATGCTCTTCATGAACGCGGTGTCGACCGGCGACCCAACTCACGAGGTGGACTACTTCTACTCCCGTGGCAACCGCTACTGGGCCGCGTAACAACCCGCTTAGAGGCTGGGGGAGGCAACTCCCCCGCCTCCTTTCAGGTGCTGCCCTAGCAGCAAGGAGAACCCGCAATGCCTCTACAGGCCACAGCACAAAGCAAGCGATTCCGCGGCTGGTACTTCGACCAGGTCGCCGGACGGCTCGCCGCCGTCTACAACGGAACCGAAGTCTTTGACTTCGACGCCAACGACATGGCGATCGCCCAGGCTCTCGCGACTGTCGGCATCACGTCGGCGTCTGGGGGGATCACCGCCACCACGGACAACATCACTGTCACGGCAGGCGACCTGCGCGTGACCGCGGGTAACGCCCGGCTCGGCGCGGTTTCTGCATTCGCCACGACCGAGCCGACCTCGGCGCTCGTGATGAAGGTTGGCACGGCTCCGGCCGGCGCCATCACTACCTCGGGCGGCATCTTCGCCAGCTCGACCGTCGTCCGCAAGATCATCGCCGATGGCACGGCGTCCAACGTGGAGACCTAGCCGATGCTGGCTCTCGAACAGGCACGAGCAATCATCGCAGCGCAGGAGACGTGGGACGTCAATGACGACCTGTGCGACTGCACTTACCAGCGGATCGGCTACTGGAACAACCCTTACATCGGCGAGACCTACGAGATCCGTCTCTGCTGCGTCTGGGCGGAATTTGAAAAGCAGTACCCGCAGTTCTTCAAGCGGACGCAGATCGATCCTGCCGAGTGGGACGGCGAGGTGGACATGCCCCGGAGCATTTACCACCGGCAACTTTCGAAGTCGCTCGGCATTCCCGTTGCCGATGCCCGCCTGGTTGCAGAGGAGGCACCGAAGGGCAAGCCCAAAGCCCAGCCTGTGCCGTTCGTGCTGCTTGTCGGCGGACGTGAACTTGAGATCGATTTGCGAAAGGTGCGGTTTCACTGATGCCAGTGACGCAGGACATTCGTGACGCGATCGATCGTGGCGACAAGGCTGCGGCACAGGCTCTCTATGACGAGGTCCTGAGCAAGCGTGGTGGGCGTGGGCTCAGCGGGCACGACCAGCAGATCCTTTCCAGCGACATTGCGCGCATGGAAGATGTGGGTGCGTCGCCAGCGCCAGAGCCCAAACCTGAACCCAAGCCGCGGTCACGCACAGCCAGCCGAGTCTTCAAGGCTGACGCCAACGGCGATCTGGTGGCGCTCGATGATTGAGACGACCAGCCACGTGCTGCGCGACGACGAACCCTGCTTCGGCCTCTCGGTGAGGGAAGACCCGGACGGCCACTTCCGTTCCTATCTGCTGGTGCTGCGTGGCGATGAGTTGCAGATGGCGACCGTCGACCACGGGGCCGACGAGGAACTGAGTGGCAAGATCCCGCCGATGTACGTTCCTTCGCCTGAAGGCGAAAACCCGGTCGGGCTGATGCTCCAGATGTCCGAGACACACCGGCACGACCTGCGCTGGTTCAAGCGCGCTGAAGAGATGCGTGAAGGCTCCACCTTGATTCGCGACATTCTCCGGCAGGAAGAGCAGTTGCTACTCGCGGCCAAGAACCTCACGGTGATCGGCCCGCACCAGACAACGCAGCGCAACGGCCACGACTCCACCGCAGTACGGCGGTCGTGGTGGGCTGAGCGGGCAGAACGCACAGGCAAAAAGACCTTCTACCCGGAAATGAGGATTCGAGCATGACGAACCAGGCATTCATCGAACGAGCCGAGGCCGCACGCGATCTCAAGGTGCAGCTCGCCGGCCTCGACGCCGACGACAACAACGGCATCCTGTTTCAGGAATGGTCGCCTGGGCGTACCTACGTGCGGATCTGGAGCATGGAGACCGGCGAGGAAGTCGAGCTTCCGCGATACCAGGCCGTTGCCGCGCTCAACACGCCCTCCCTTCGTGGGGGCTGGGCATGGACGGCGCACAAGGAACTCGCCCCCACTCCCCGCGTCAACAGCACGAAATGCTTCCTGCACCCGGAGTCAGCAGAGCGTGCGTTCCTTGACGAGATCGGCGTCGCCACGGTCTGCCTGAGTGAACACCTAGCCGGCAACGGCGCCAAGTGGGACCACGCACGCAACCGTCACCCGGCGTCGTACAGGCGCTACGAAGAGGCGAAGCGCGAGAAGGAAACGCAGGAGTTCCGCGAGAAGGACGACGCGCGTACCGAGGCGATCCTCGAGCTTGTGAAGGGCCGTGGGCGCGGAAAGGCGGCTGAGTAATGGCGGCGGTAACTGTCACTGAGGAACGGGCGAACAATGGGCAGGGGCGGCAGATTGTCCGCTACTCAGGCACGGGCGCGGCGAACACCGACGCCACGCTCACCACGACCGCAGTAACGAAGCACCACAATCAGAAGCTTTGCTACATCTCGGCGAACTACGGGTCGGCGGTGACGCAGACAGGCGTCACGATGGGCATCGACAGCGGCCTCGGGTCAACATTCGACTTCACTTTCAACACTGGCACGGCAGACACGCAGATCAACGTCTACGTGCCAGACCGCGACATCTACATCCTCCCCGGCGATGCATTCACCGTGACTGCTCTCGCGGGCGGCTCGGGTGACATCTGCTACATCCAGATCGTTGTCGAGGAGTACTAGATGGGCGTTGGTGTCGGCGACTTCACGTATGTCGTACTCGTCGGCACTGATGGTGTTCCGTATGCCGTAGGCGCGTCGTCTGGTGGCGTCTCCCAGCAGGACAACACCGCCTTCACTGCAGGGACGGACTCAGGGACGCCCGTAGAGGGCATCTACGAAGCTACACCGTCGACCATCACTGACGGGCGGGTAGGCGTCGTCGGCATCACTGCGAACCGCGTGCTGAAGGCTGCGTTGCACGACGCGGCAGGGGCGGCTATTACCACGCTCCCGGTCAGCCTTGCATCGGTGCCTTCACACGCGGTCACGAACGCCGGCACCTTTGCCGTCCAGTCATCGGGGGATCTTGCTGCCGACGACGTGGACTCGGGCAACCCGGTGAAGGTCGGCGGCAAGGCGCAGAACGCCCCGACCGCTGTGGCCGATGGCGACCGGAGCAACCTCTGGACGAACCGACTCGGCGCTGTTGTCATCTCGGCAGACGGTCCTGGTAACGCTGGATCGGACACGGTTACTAACGTGACGTTCCCTTCTCTGCGAACCGCGTCTTCGGCAGGGTCAGCAAACGCGCTCTCGTCGGCCGCGTATATGTACGACGGATCTACCAACTGGGTTCGAATGCGCGGAGACACGACGAACGGACTTGACGTAGATGTGACCCGATCTGCGCTCCCCACTGGCGCTTCGACGCTGGCAGAACAGCAAACGCAAACTACCTCGCTGCAACTCCTTGATGATGCGTCAGTTGTACTTGGAACAGCCACCTACACGGAGGGCAGTTCGAGTGGGCGCGCTATGGCCGCAGTGCGCAGGGACGCCGATACCACGCTCGTCAACACGACAAATGAGTGGGGGCCGCTCCAGATGGACGCCAACGGGCGGCTCAAGGTCGAGGCGTTCTCCGGCGAGACGCTGCCGGTGTCACTGGCATCGCTCCCTGCTCTTGCGACTGGCACGAACCTGATTGGCGATGTAGGTATCCAGCCGCGCACATCGGGCGGGCTCGCGACCTTCATGGCATCGGGTTCAGACGGCTCCAGCATCCTCGTAGCAACTGCTCAGGCAGTGAAGGCGTCAGCAGGCCAGCTCTACGGCTACTACGTCTACAACCCCGAAGCAGCGGTCACGTTCCTGCACTGGTACAACACCGCAGCAGCCTCAGTCACGGTCGGCACGACGAACCCGATGATGTCGTTCGCCATCCCGGCAGGCGCAGCGGCGAACCTCTCATTCCCTGCCGGCGTCGTTTTCTCGAACGCTGGCTGGTCGGTAGCAGCAACAACCACGGCAGGCGGCAACACGGCTCCATCAACAGGGCTGAGTCTCGTCGCCTGGTACAAGTAGCGATTCGGAGGAATCACATGAGTTGGCTTATCGCATTACTCGCAGGGCTTGGCCTCGTTGCTGCGGCGCCATCGGCCCCAGCAACGCCTGCGCTTCCGTCGCAATGTCCGGGGGTCATCTCGGACTACAACGTCATCTACCAGCCGAACATAGTCGGCAACTTCACCGGCACCGCTGGCAAGGACCTGATCATCGTCAAGGGCGGTCAGATCTGGGGCGAGGGTGGCAACGACTGCATCAAGGTCAGCAAGACCAGCGTTGTCTTCGGCGGTGCTGGCGATGACGTGATTATCGGCGTCGGCGGGCAGGCGTACGGTGACTATCAAACGAGCCCGTACCAGACATGGGTCTGGGTTCCTGAAGATTGTGACGCTGATTTCGACGACCCCTGCGACCAGATCATCACGACTTACCCCGAGGGCATCGACCGCTGCATCGGCGGCTGGGCAGTACGGGTTGGCTGCGAGGCGACGAACTAACGATGACTCTCGCGGTACAGTCCCGTCCGCACACCATGCACGCCGCGATTCGCGGTCTGGGCGGGACTGTGCTCGCGAAAGGCCCGCTAACGCTCGTCATCGACGAGGTGGGGCTGTTCATCAATCACCGCACTCAGGAGCCGACCGGCGTCGATGCCTGGGTGCGGCTCTTCAAAGACGGCTCAGAGATGCCCGTTGACCCACACCGGATCTTCATCAACCCGCCACTGATCCACAACCGCATCTACGACCCGCGTACCGCCTTTGAAGTCATCCTCTGGCAGTCGGTGCTCAACGTCCCAAACCCGAGGGGCTGGCGCACGCGAGGCACCGTGACGACGGTCTACGGCGTTACTGCCGACGATGGCGTGCAGAGCAACGATGCGACCTACTCAACAGCCCGGACAGGAAGCAGTCTGGACACGTCGAACAACATCAATGGCGAAAACGTTGCGATCGAAGTACAGCACGCGGCCAACAGCGGTTACACGATCACAGAAGCATTCATCGGCTTCGACACGTCATCTCTCCCGGATTCAGACACAGTTTCGGCATCGGTTCTGAGTCTCAAGGAAGAGCCCGGTTACGGCTCATTCTTTACTGAGGCAGACACACTAGAGGCTCGCGTCTATGACTGGAGCACCAGTGTAACGACTGCAGACTGGCGTTCTGGGACGCAATTCGACGCGCTGACCCGTGTCGCAACCCTCGCGTCGGGCAGCTGGAGCACGAGCGGGTATAACGACCTCACGGAAGACGGGACGAACTTCCAGAGCGCAATTAACAAGACCGGAACCACGCGGCTCGTCCTCTGTACGACGAAGTTCGCGGCAGGCACGACGCCCACCGGGTATTCCTACTGGGGCATCTACAGCGCCGACAACACCGGCACGACTGACGATCCGAAATTGACCGTTACCCATGCGGCTGCCGCCGCGTCAACCCGTCTTCTGGGGCTTTTAGGAGTAGGTACATGAAGGTCAAGCTACTCGATGAGAACACCTACGAGCTCCTGAACGACGCAGGTGAGCAGGTACAGCAAGGCCCGGTCCTCGACGAGTGGAAGCAGGAAGCGCGAAGCCTGAAGAAGGCGCGCGTCGACGTGGTCGCAGCGAAGCTTGGTGCCTCGGTTGCGACGACGGTAGAGCGCACGGCAGACGTAAAGCCCCGCGCCGGGTCACACCCGCACGAGCACCCTGAGTACCTGAGCGCGCTGCCGGAGCACGACCACGACGACAGGTATGCGCCATCAGTGCATGAGCACCCGCACGAGCACCCCGAGATCAACCTGCTGCGTATGGGTATCGAGGAGGAGTCACGGACTCGGTACAAAGCCGACCAGGAGCAGGATGCACGGTACAAGAACCACCTCCACCCTGAACTCGCGCAGGCGTTCCACACGCACGAGGACATCTACGCCTCGCTGAACATCCTCCGAGGCATGGTCTCGGCTGTCGAAGGGCTGATCCCGAAAGAGACTCAGCCGCATGTGCACAACGACCTGATCGAGTCGATCAACCTTTTGCGGTCGGAGATGCACGGCCTTCGCGCCGAGGTGAACAGCCTGAGCGCCCGTCTCGATGCCGAGGATGATGCGCTGCGGGCGCTTATCGAGTCGCGTATCTCTGATGTGCAGCCGAAGGGCGACTACGCCACGCGTGACGAACTGCCGGTCGCGATCGGTCTGCCGAACATGATCCGGCTGAAAGAGAAGTCGTCGCAGGAAGTGAGCGGCGGCAAGGTCACGACGTTCGAGGTGATGAAGTAATGCCTGCACCGACTGCCGTACTTCAGCTTGCGATGGCGAAGACCGGGCGCATGGCGATGGGCTTCTACATCCCCAACGCCGCAATCACTGCGCTGACCTCGACCACGTTCACAGCGCCTCGGTTCTTCCTGAACGGCATGTTCAGCAACAACACCTACCAGGGCTGGGGCGTCTGGCGCCCGTCTGCTGCATCAGCGGCGGACTACTTCCGCCACATCTCAAGCATCGCCCCTTCTACGGGCGTGGTGACAGTAGACGCGAGCTGGGCAGACACCACCAGCACGTCTGAGGACATCTACATCCTGCCTCCTGGCATCTCTCCCGACATGATCGTCGACTGCCTGAACAACAGCCTGCGCTACGGCTATTTCCCGAACCTTGAGCCAGTGAGCATGAAGCCTGTCGGGACGGGCATCGCCGACGCGGGGATGCAGAACACCGCGACATCGGCCTATTCGACATACGGGACGGTGACGTTCACCAAGCACGGCACAGCCAATTCAGAGAACGTCTTCCGCGGGATCAACGCGGGCAAGATCGTAACCACGGCAGTAACCTCCGGCGTCTATCAGCAGTACGCGATCGGCGAGGGTGAGCGGGTCATCGTGCACAACCTCTCGATGCTGTCGGCGGGCACGTCGTCTCAACTTGAGCTATACGACGGCTCCAACGTCATCGGTACGACGTCAGAGCACTCGCAGCGCAAGTGGATGTACATGCGCCGGCGAGAGACGATGACCGATGGCAAGACGACGTTGACCGTTCGCCAGCTTGGTGAGGGTTCCTCAGACACGGTGTACCTGAACGGCGTCTTCGTCGTGACCGAGGGCACCCGGCAGATGATCCTCGACACCCGCTGGGACACTGCGTACAAGGCCGAGATGGGGCTGAAGTACGTCCAGTTCCGCGGGCAGGACCAGGACGGCGATGTCTTCGACGCCTTCGGGGCAGAGATGATCGACGTCCCGCGCCACCTGTACGACATCGACATCGAAACGCCTGGCGCGAACCCGACACGCCTGCAGTTCCACGACGGGATTGAGGAATACCTCAGATACCCGATCTACATCCACGGACGGCGGGCGTTCTCCGACCTCTACTCGGTGACGATCGCCGATGTCGCTACCAGCGTGCCGATTAACACCGACCTCTGGGACGCACTGTTTCGGCTTGAGTACTTCTCGAAGGGCGACGTACGCAGCGTCTACTCCGACTGGGCGCTTGACCTCGGCAGAGCGCAAGGAGACGCCGCAGCGGCGTCGGCACGACAGATCGTGCGCGGACCTTCGCGTAAGCACACCTACAGCTCGTGGGGGCGTGTCTGATGATGTCTCGCCGCCGTATCCCGTCTCGCCCAGGGCTCCAGCACCCGAACCAGAAGAACGGAGGCATGGAAGTCTTCAAGAACGGCGTGGGTACGAAGGTGATCACCGGCACATCAGGGCAGGTGCTAACCGTAGGCTCGGACGGCGTACCTGCTTTTGCGACTGCATCAACAGTGGCGAGCACGAAGGTCACGATCTACACGACGGGAACGGGAACGTTCACGACCGACACGAAGACACTGTTTGCTCTGGTCGAAGTTGTCGGCGGCGGTGGCGGTGGTGGCTGCGCATCGAACGCTGGCGCGGCAGAAGAGGTTGCCGGCGGAGGTGGCGGTGGCGGCGAGTACGGCTGGGGCTGGCTAACTGCTGCACAGCTCAGCACATCCCAAACGTACACCGTGGGTGGCGCAGGCACCGCAGGCGCGATCGGATCAGGCTCTAACGGCGGCACGGGCGGAACGTCCTCATTGGGCTCGCTGGTGACTGCTGTAGGGGGATCTGGGGGCACGTCTCGGTTTGCCAGCACGTCTACGATCCCCGCTGCCGGCGGCGCTGGTGGTACAGGCGGCACGGGAGGCGATGGACACGTAGCAGGCGAGTCGGGCTTCTACTCAATTACCGGCTTCCCTGCCGCATCAGGAGCCCACCAGGGAGGCAGAGGCGGCTCTGCTGGCCTCGGCTGGGGTCATGGCGGACGAGGCGGCATTGGTGACGCTGCGGGCGTTGCAGGGCAGGTATACGGCGGTGGCGGTGGCGGTGCGGCAGACGACGACTCTACCGGGCGCGACGGCGGCGCTGGTGCCGCAGGCATCGTGAAGATTACGGAGTTCCTCAAAGCATGAACAACCCGTTTGGCCCGACACCTGACCCGTACACCACACCTCCGCAGTGGTTGCCGCCTGGGACATTTCTGAACTACGCCCAGCCATCGACGGGCGGTGGTTCGGGATCTGGCTCAGGTGGTGGCGGGAGTTTCCCCGGCTCTGGTGGCCCTCCGGCGCCTGGTGGCACGGCATCGAACGGGGCTCAGAACGGCTCGCCGATGTACGACATCTTCGGCACGTCTGCAGGCTACATCGCAGCCCGACAGCCAGCCGGCCAGAACTCGATGACGTCGTACTACCTCAAGGAGTACAACGCGACACGCGTCGACCTCTACTTCAACGACTTCTCTGCAGGCATGGACGCCCAGTTGAGGCAGATTGGTAGCGGCGCGTTCACCAACGAGACCGGGCAGGAAGGTGCGCTGGCGGCGTTCTCACGAACCCTCATGCTTCCTCCATTGATCACGGTCGACGCCACATCAACGAACGAGATCGGCGAACTCGATGCGTTGTCTTCGTGCTACCTCAACGACGGCGGCACTGCACGCTGGCTGGTCGCAGGCGGTGACGTGCAGGACAAGTGCCTGTTTGCGATGGGTTCCTCACTGACCCCGCAGACCTACAACCCCGGCGCGAACATCATCTCCCTGACGACGGTCAAGATCGCCACGAACACCGAGCGTGTCATCGTCGGCCGCGAAGGTACAACGGCGCAGGTGCTCACCAGCTTCGGCGGTACGCCCACGGTCTCCGGCACGATGCACGCAAACACGTCGTCTCTCTGGGGCGCGATCCGGACCACGCTCAACTCGACCACTCCTGGCGCTGAGAACATCCTGCTCTACTGCAACGGCGGGCTTTACATCCTGAGCTCAACGGCGGCGATCTCTGACGCTCCCACAGCAGTCCTCACGAACTGGCCCAACGGCGGGTACGCGGTCGGCATCGTCACGCTCACCACGAACAACGTCGCGTTGGCGTACTGGGCGCACCCGCTGAACAGCTCGTCTACTTCTGTGCTGACAGACGGCAAGCCGATCAAGATCGTCTCGACCAACCTCGAGGGGCTCGACCCGAAAGAGGTGGACATGGGAATGCCGTTCCTTATCCACGCGCTGAAGTGGCGTAACGGCATCGTCGGCACAGACGGCAAGCAGGTGATCTGGAACAACGGCGATTTGGTGAACCTCGGCTGGAACCGCGAGCGCGACTGGGGATTCACTGGCGGGTCAGCCCGAAGCGCGAACGTCGCAACGATCCAGTGCCTTGCGGTCGTCGGTGACCGGCTCTTCGCCTGTGTGTCGTCTCTCACCAGCGCAGGCAACTACAACACTCTCACGAACTGGGAAGAGTTCATCCCTGAGACGAACTCGTGGAAGTTCTATTGCAAAGCCGTGCGAGCTGCGGGTGAGTTTCCGAACGTCTCGAAGTTCACCGGTGAGACGCCGGTCTACCGGCCGCACGACACGGTCGTCGATACGGGCACGTTCTGGTGGTACACGCGGATCGACGGCGCGCTCACATCCGCGACCTACGAATGGGGCTCGGCGCCGCTCGTCCCTTCAGGGATCAACCCCTACTACACACAGGAAGAGGGAGCGTGGGTTAGCTGGCACTTTGCCACGACCGGCGAACTCAGAACACCTACGTACCTCTTCGGCGGCCTGCCGATGGTGGTCTCTGACGTGTGGTACGGCGGCGAGTTGAATGGCACAGGATCGCAGGTAGACATCGAGTTCGCCGTGCAGGGTACGTCTGCAATGCAGTTCGACGACGAGACCGGCATCGACACCCAGAAAGCCACGTTCAAGCAGGGCATCGACTGGCAGCGTAACTGGTGGGTAAACCGCAACGCTGAGGGTTCGATGAGTGACCGTCTCAAGATGCGAATAACGCTCACGCAGGCGACATCAGGCACCTACAAGACGAACACCAGCCCGAACGCGCTGCCCTTTCGTGTGGGGCTCTACGTCTTCCACGACGGCAAGTTCAAAGAACCAAAGATGATGGAGCCGTGGCGGTACTGGGGCAATCTGGAATAAGGGAGCGCCGGACCGCGCTACACACACGGCCCGGCTGAGTCAGCACCAGGAGTGAGGCCTGATGAAGACAAGAGTGAGTTATACGACCTGTGGGAAGGAGGCGGAATAGGTGATTCTCGCTATATTCGACTCCGTTCTCAATCAGCCGTGGGACAAAGCCGCTGCCTTCATCGGCTTCTGGATCGCGTTCATTACCCTCGCGAGCATCATCGGCGCACGCATCCCGAAGGTGAACCGCTGGCTAGGGGTGTCGATCCAGAACCTCCTGGGGATCACGGATCTCGCGTCACGGCTGGACACCTACATCCGCAGCAACGACGAAGACGGCAAGCGGCGTGATAACGCGATCGCGAGCCTCGCGGCCGTCGTGCAGAAGTTCGTCGAAAAGGACACCAACCTATGATCACCGCTGACGGCTGGTGCGACTGGGCGATCAGGCTGCAGCCGACGAAGCCTCCGAGCCAGCACTTGAACCCCGGCGTCAACCCGGTCAAGGGCGCGTTCTTCCATTCGGCAGAAGGCTATGCATCTGTCCTGCTCGACCCTAATAGTCAGTGGGGCTACAACGGCACTTACTCCTATCACGGCTCCAACCTGTTCGATGGACGGTTCTACCAGCACTACCCGTTCACGGCTCGCTGCCACCACGCGACGGCCGCGAACAACGACTACATCGGGATCGAGAACGAGGGCGACTTCCCGAAGGAGCCAACCCTTACACAGCCGCAGATCGATAACCTCATTCGGCTGACGCGTGACCTCGAGGATTGGAAGGGCTGGAAGGGCACAAGGACGGGCGACAAGACGCAGACGCTATGGGAGCACCGCGAGATCGTCTGGCTCGGCGGCGAGGCCACGTCCTGCCCGTCAGGCCGCATACCGTGGGACAAGATTCTGGCAGGACTTCAGGAGGAAGACATGGCGCACCTCAATGCGGACGGCTCTCAGCGCATCGTGTCTGAGGGCAACCAGATTGTTATCTACAACGGCAACATCCCGGTGCTGTTCATCGGCGACAAGGAAGGGCGGTATCCGGGGCAGGTCTCGAAGAACTTCGGCGGTACGCCGGTCTACCTTGCCAACGGCGGCGATCCTGACGGCGACGGCCACGGCGAGGCGTTCTGGACGCTTGAACCCCGCGACTAGGCGTATCACGTTGAGCGAAGCCCGCAACCTCGCGATCCGTGCGTTGATTCTCGCAGAGCGTCGACGTGCAGAAGCTGCAGCCCGCGAGGCGGCGTTCCTGGCGGTGTGGGAGTCGTGACTGAGATCCTTCTGTCGAAGACGGTACGCCTCGCGCTGTTCTTCGCGGGGGTTGGCATCGCCATGATCATTGGTGACGCCGCCTACTACCAGGTCACGGACGACCACTTCAGTTACGTGATCGAGTTCTTCTCACTGATGGGGCTGATGTTCGGCGCGATCACTACGAAGAACGCGACAGACAACTTCCTCAGCTACCGGCGCGACACGATCCAGTATCAGGCCACGGGCCAGATCCCCGCGGCTCCGGTGAAGCAATGACCGAGCAGCAAGCGTCACGGTTTCTATGGTGGCTCTCAGGGTTTCTTGCAGGCTTCGGGGTCTGCCTGCTAGTTATGCCGAGCGTGAAGTCGTGAGACTCGCAGTAACCCGCTGCCGGAACAAGTCGTGCGACACGATCTACGAGGTCGGCGTCGACCAGGAGCGGTACATCAAGTGCCCTGTCTGTAGTCAGAACAATGAGATCGACGCGATCTCTGCCACGTTGACCGGCCGCTGCGGGAAGTGCGGCGTGCCTCTCGATGACCACCCACGAAAGGAATGCAAAGGATGACCACGACGACAAGGGAGATCATCTTCTGGCTTAGTGGCATCTCGGCCGCACTCACGGCTGTCACGGCCTCGCTGTCCGCGGCGCCCGGTGACGTGGTGAGCACTGACATGATGGTGCTGCTGCTGGCCGTGTCTGCTGGCCTCGCGGCGCTAGTGGCTTTCGCAACCCGGCGCACGTAGGATGGATGGCATGGAAGACGAAGAGATCGATGACTCCATCATTGAGGCCGTCCGGATGGAAGACGAGAAGATTGCACAGATGTTCTCGGCTGACGACGAACTCATAGGCGTCCTCGGCGCGGAAATCACGCCGGAGATGTTGAAGGCGATTCTCGACAAATACGACGATAGTCGTCCGTGAACCGCGTTCTTCTCTGTGGCGTCCTCGTCTTCGCGTGCGTCTCTGCCCCTGCAGGGTTTGGGGTAATTAAGACAGGGTGTGAGGCGAACATCAAGGGGAACACCGGGGAAGAGCGTATCTACCATGTACCAGAAAGCCAGTACTACGAGCAGACGGTTATCGACCCTGAGAAGGGCGAGCGCTGGTTCTGCTCTGAGTCTCAGGCGGTAGATGCAGGATGGCGCAAGGCACGGTAGAATAGAGGCAGCCTCGTTACCTGAAGCGTACGGCAGGGTTGATCACTGCAGCGAGGTCCACGGACAAGCGCCGCCGTGAAAAATCCAGGTGCTGCAAGTCGAATGCTCCCCGCCCGTCGCAAGAACTGGCGGGGTTTTCATTTCCTCCCGTTCACCTTCCACCTGATAGCAAGGTATACTGAGTGCGCGTTCCAGGGAGGCTAGGGGAATCTGCTTCCGACATAGCGCCAAGCCGCAGATGAGAAGAGCTAGCGCTGATCTATTTCCCGCTCTTACGCCACCTGATAGCAAGGTAGAGCAGCAGTAACCCACCAGCTGCCACAAAGAGCACCCCAGAGATAACCTCGTGAGGCTCCATCAGAGAAGCCTGTCAGCGGGATTAAACCGCGCCTGCGCCTCTAGCGCCCTCTCCTCGCGTCCAGC
>ERZ869929.382-NODE-382-length-28554-cov-17.224675_pt1 | contig 28554 bp, 36 predicted proteins | sample MGYA00579312_ERZ869929 | MGnify/ENA primary metagenome ERZ869929 (study PRJEB32216, sample SAMN09231818) | wastewater metagenome | place: USA: Maryland | collected 2016-08-09 | study: EMG produced TPA metagenomics assembly of the PRJNA472060 data set (Reclaimed... | reverse complement strand
AGCCGGGTCGTTCTGGATCGCGTCACTGAGCTCCTCCCGTGACCTATTGGCGGCCCTGCGCGCCTTGGCCAGCTCGGCGTCGGCCACCTCGAGGCGAGCCTGCTGGGCCGCCAGAGCGGCTGCGAACCGCTCCCCGGCCTCGCGGGTCGCCTGCTCCCAGCGTGCCCGCTCCGAGGCCGTGCCGCGGCCGTACGCGGCGCTGTAGGCCCACCAGACGGCCCCCGCGGCCAGCAGCAGGCCGAGGATCTGGGGGGCGAACCTAATCAGCCAGGCCGGCATAGATCTGATGCGCTTGCAGGGACGAATGCCAGGGCCGGTGCTGCACGAACGACGTCCCGCCACAGGCGGCGCGCTCCTGATGCCAGCCGTACCACTGGGCGTGCGCGCACCAGACCCGCTCGGCCTCCCGCGTGAGCTCGGCGGACCAGAAGCAGGCCCGGCACTTCAGCGGATCCGGGGCCGGCACGGTCACTCCTCGACCGAGCGCTGCCCGCCGACGCCGACCTGCGCGCGATACCAGGCCAGCGTCACGTTCGCCGCGCCGAGCGCCAGCAGCGCGATGCCGGCGTATCGCGGTGGCAGGAACGACAGGTCCGCGGCCATCAGGAAGCCGATCAGGGCCGTGGCGAGGCCGATCCAGTCGTAGTTCAGGCGCGAGGACGCCAGCTTGCGAATGCTCATGCGAGCCCCCTGTCGTAGCGGGTGAGTCCGTTGACCTTGCGGGCGGTGCGAATGTCGCCGGCCGGCGTTTTGCCTGCGGGCGCGACCGACACGTGCACCCAGCCCTGCGGCGGGAATTCGAGAATCAGCTGGTGGAACGGCAGCTCGAGCTTGACGATCCGCTCGGCCACCTCGCGCGGGCTGAAGCCCGGCACGATGATGTCGGCGGCCTCGCCGGCCATGTGCTGCGAGCGCGGCGAGCCGCCCACGGCGCGGTTGAGCCACGGCGGACGGTAGCCGGAGATCACGACGATGGGCTTGCGCAGGCTGGCCCGCAGCGGCTCCAGGATCTCCTCGCACAGGCGGACGAGGTTCGGCCGGGCGTGCTCGGCAAGCTCCACGGTGCGGCCCATGCGGGCGGCCGTGGCCGAGACCAGCATCTCGTCGACGGTGAAGTTTCGGGACAGGCGCTCGGTCATTTGAGCACCAGCGTCACGATGAGGCCGCCCATGGACGTGACAAGCATCAGCCCCACGGTGCGAATCAGCGAGTTCATGCTGCGCAGCTCGGCGAAAATCTGCTTGTAGCGCTCCTCGCAGACCGCCTCGTGTTTGTTTACCCGGCTTTCGACCTCGCGCAGCCGATCCTCAATGTCTCCGACGCGTTCCTGCACGATGGCCTCCTCAGTCGTAATAAGGGATCTTCTTGTCCGCGCCGTTTACGGCCACGGTCACGTAGCCGGTCGGCGTGACGGGGAGCGCCGAGGCGCCGCCCGCGCTGGCCGAGCTCGCCGTCGTGTGGCCGGTCAGCGCCAGCTTCGTGGCGATGCCGACCGAGTCGACCGTCGTCCCGGTGCGCTCGATGACGATGGCGCTGGCCGAGACGCTGTCCGCGTCGTTGTAGGCCTCGACGCGCAGCTGCTCGCCGACATTGCGCAGGCGCCAGCGGCCGTTGTTGGCCGCCGCGCTGGGGTCCACCAGCTGCAGGATCGCGCCAAAGCCGGCGTTGGTCGCCGTCAGCGTGAGCCCGCCGAACTCGTTGAACGTGGCGACGTCACTCGTCACGCCGCCCGAGCGCACGGATAGGTGCAGGACATAGCCGGTGCCGTCGCCGATGTAGTAGCGAACGGCTGGGTACTCGTAGGAGAGGATTCCGGGACTGCTGGTGGCGCCAAGCGTCGCCGCGCCCGAGATGCGCAGGCTGCCCGGCAGCGTCAGCACGTTGCCCGCGCTCGCCGCCGCAAACAGCCCGACCTCGACGCCATTGACGCGCACGGAAAACGAGCTGCCATTGACCCGCAGCGCCCGGGCTGCGCCCGCCGTGCGGTCGTAGGCCTGCACGGTCGCGACCGGCGTCACGGAGTCGAAGATGAGCTCAAGGCCAGCGCCAGCCGAATGCGTCGCGCTTTCCGTGATGCGCATCGAGCCGCCGGTGAAGTCGGTCGGGCCCGCCGGGAACTTGGTCGGGATGGCGCTGCCGTCGGGCGTCAGGACCGAGATGGCCACTGACGAGAGCGTGCCCGGGACCGTCAGCTCCGCGATCGTCACCGTCGTGTTCGGCGCCACGTACGAGCTCGCCGAGATCGTGCCGTAAGCCGCGGTGCCGGCGTTCATCATCCGCACGCGGCGGCCGACGGTGTAGACCGTCGAGTAGTTGCCGGCGATCGTAAACTGCGAGCTGCTCACGCGGACGTGGGTGAGGCCGAGGTCGATCCACTGGGCGTCCTCGTACCACTCGCGGATGCGCGCCATGACCTCGCGGATCGTGTCGTTCACGCCCGAGGGCGCCATGCCCTCCGGCGCGCCGTTGGGCGCCGTGTCGTTGTTGTTGGCCGGCGTGGTTGACCAGGTGCTGAGGGCGCTCATTGGCCTTCCGTCTGCGTCTGGGTGGTCATGGTGCGGGCCACGGCCTGCACGTCCTGCGCGTTCAGCGCGCCCGCCTGCCGCAGCTCGACGAGCCGTCGCAGGAAGGCCTGCTGCGCTGCCGGGTCGTCGAAGTTGGTCAGCTGGCGCGCGATCTCGGCCCGGGTGTTCTGGCCGACCTTGTCGCGCAGCCAGTCGCCCATGCGCGAGAGCATCCCGACCTTGTTGCCGGTCGCGGCGTCCGTGACCGTCTCGGCGAGCTGGTCGGTGGCCTCGGCCAGCTTGTCGGCGGTCTGGGAGCCGCTGGCGACAAAGTTGCGAGTCTGCGCGGCCCGGTTCTCCAGCATCAGCGCCTCGTCGAGCAGCCCCCGACGGCGCGGGTTGACCACCTCAAGCACCTTGGCGCGGTCGGCGCGGTTGCCGTAGATGCCAGACAGCACGTTGCGGTTTCCGGTCAGGTCGGGCGTCTGCTCGACCTTCCCGCGCAGCGCCTCCAGCGCGCCGCGCTCGTACCACTTGCGCTCGGCTGGCGCCGAGCTGCGCAGCTCGGCGCGCACGTCGGCGATCTCGGTCGGCCGGCGGATCATTTCCCTGCCCGCCTCAAACGCGTCGCGGGCCTGCGCGGGTCCGGCGTAGCTGCGCCGTGCCGTCGCGTAGATCTCGCCGCCATCGGCGGCGTCGGCAGCCTGCACGAGGTCGTTGCGCAAGCGCTGCAGATCCTGACGAAACGCCCTAGTCGAAATGTCGACGGACCCGGCCGGGCGCGGCCCCTGCTGGTAAGCGGGCCGCAACGCCTCGTCGAGCATTTGCTTGGCAGCGTCTACGTCCCGGAATGTCACCGGGCGAGCCAGCCCGCCGGCATCGTCGTACAGCGACTGCACCGGCTGGCCCAGCGCGGTGCGGCCGGCTTCTAGCGCCTGAATGCGCTCGCGCATGAACGGCGTCTGCAGAATGCGGAGGATCGTGGGATCCTCAATGTCTGGAAGCGCATCGAGCCGCTGGTACAGCGGGCTGGAGTCCGCGCGAGCTTTCAGGAGAAGCGCATCCGCCCGCGACCCCGCGTCCGCAGTGCTGACCCGCCCGAACCCGCGCTCGAGCTGCCCGATCACGCGATCGGCCTGCCCTGCCGCGCGCGCCGACAACGCGTCATCGACGATTGCGCTGCCCTCGCCGGCCAGCGTCCGCGCCGCCCGCGCCTCGCGCAGAATCGGCTGGCCACCGACGTCAACGAGGCCAAGCGGCACGCCTGCCTCCCGGGCGCGACGCAACGCCTCTGCGGCGGCCTCCGGCGTCACGCCGCCCTCTTCCATGGCCTGCAGGATCCGCCGCTCGGCGGCCGTGATCGGCGCCACGGCGCGACTACCCGGCCCCGCTGGCGCTGCCCGCGAGACGGGCGGCCCGGGGTCGAGGTTCAGCGCGTCGATGACCTTTTGCAGGTACGGCTGTGCACGTCGCGCGGTGTTGGTCGCACCCTGCATTGTGCCGCCCACGGCGCCGCCCACGGCGCCGCCAAACATGCCGCCTGTAAGCGCCCCTTCCAGTCGCTGACCTGGTTCAGCAGTACCGGCGCCCGCGACGAACCCCGGGACGATGCCGGCCCGGGCACCTTCGCGCACGCCATCCATCACGGTGTTGACCGGGCGCAGCGGGGTCCCGCCGCCGAACAGCGATTGGCGCAGCAACTGGAACGCACCGGGAGCGCCGGCCGTTGCCGCCGCAGGCGCGAACGCGGTGAAGGCCGAGGGAACGACTGCGCCCGCCCCTGTCGCCAAGCCAGACGCCCACGGGTTATCCGCGGCGAAAGATTCCCGCTCGCGCTTCTGGCGCGCCAGAGAATCGCGGTACGGCGCGCCGATCCGGCCGCCGCTGACGCTGCTAAGGAGCTGCTCGATGCCGGCCTGCGCCTCGTCGGCGAAGCCCAGCGTCATGCCCTGGTTGACGGCCGAAGCCAGTCCCGATGCGTATTCCAGCGGGCTGCGGCGGCGGGGCGGCGCGGGCGGCGCAGCCTTGGGCGGCGGGGCGCCATGGTAGACGACGCGGCCCTGCGACTTCGGCTCGTCCTCGTAAACGACCGGCATCACTGCCACCTCGCCTTGCGGCCACCGACGGTGATCTCGTCGCCGGGCTTGATCTCGCCGCGGGCGGCGGCTGCGGCGGCCTGCGCCTCGTTGGCAAAGGCGCGAGGCGCAACGGCGGCGCGGCCTGCCATGGAGCGCATACCCTCCGCCGCCTGCAGGCGCGCCACGCGTTTCTGCTCAATCGTCTGCGGCGAGTCGCCCGGGATCGGGAAATAGGTCTTGATCTCCGCCGCCATTTCCTCCTCGCCTATGACGGCGCCGGATTCCTTGCGGAGCTTGGCGCGCACCCAGTCCATCGCGCCCTGGTAATACTGCTGCCCTTGGTTGCTCAGCATAGAATTTCCGATCATGCCGCGCACCGCGCCGCCCTTGATCATGTTCATTGCAGCTAGGTAGTCGCGTGAACTGGGCGCGGTGTTGCCGATGTACTGCTCGGCGGCGTTCATCCGGTCGAAGTAGTTGGCCGACGTTCGCTCGCCCTCGGTCGGCGCGGTTTCCTTCGGCGGCTTTTCGGGCGCCGGGCTCATGCCGGTGTCTTCCAGTTGCCCCGTGCGCTGGTTGAAGCGCCCCAGTCCAACAGTGCCGTCGGGGCGCGTGATGGGCTCCAGGTCAAACTGCGGCGCGTAGCTGGGCGGCGCAGGCGGCGCGCGACCCATTGCTTCCCGCTCACGCAGCCATTTGGCAAATGAAGGGTCTTGCTGCGAAAGCTTGAACTCTGCAATTGACGTTGGGTCCGAAGCCGGCCCGGTTTGCCTTTCATACGGCGACTTGCCGATGGCCTGCGAGCGCGGCACATACACCGGTTTGCCGTCCTCGCCGATAACGATGGCCAGCTCCTCTTGCGTCGGCTGGCGCTGCTGCATCGCCTCGATCTGCGCCCGCATGTACTGTTCGCGCAGCTTCTGCTGCGCTTGCTCCGCGGCCATCTGGCGCGACTGCAGCATCGACTGGCCGATGATCTCGCCGAGGCCGCGGCGGCGCGGGCTGTATCCGGAGTTGGCCAGCAGCGCGAGCGCGAAGTCGTTGGTCGACGGCGAGGCGAGGATGCCGCGCAGGTTGTCCATGTTGCCGAGCAGTCCAGCCATCAGCCGTACCTCCCCAACAGGCCGCCCCCGAGGGCGCCCAAGATGGTTGCCCAGTTGTTGTTGCTCAGCTGCGAGCCGACGTTGCCGCCCAGTAGCGCGCCGCCGAGCGTCGCTGCGGCGCTGTTGCTGCCGCCCTGCGGCTCGTACGTGCTCTGGCCCATGTTGGATCCGACGCGGCGCAGGTAGGCGTCGAGCGCGAGCTGCGGCGCCGTCTGCTCGTAGTCGAAGCGGCGCTGCTGGTCCGCCTGAATGCGGCCGGCCAGCCCCTCGACGTTCGCGCCGACGCCCGCGAGCTTGGCCATGTCCTGGTACGGCTGATCGGCCAGATACGGCACCGAGGCAAGCGCCTGCGCCTGCTGGCCGCGCTGCGAGAGGATGTCGGAGAGCGCCCGCTGCTGCTGGTTCTCGAACGCGCTACCGTAGAACTGGGTGGCCAGGTTGTTCAGCTGCTCGCCGCGGATCGGCGCGGCCGCGTTGACGTTGCGCCCGGCGCGCGTGAACTCGGTCTCGAGCTGCGAGCGGCTGTTGTCCGCAGCGCGCTTGAACATGGCGTCGAGGTACGGGTTGACCTGGCTGCTGAACTGCGAGGTCGGCGCGCCCGAGAGCTGGTTCTGCACGAACTGACCGGCCTGCCCCACGAGCGGCGAGCCGGACAGCGCCCGCTGCTCGATGCCCTGCATGGCGCGCTCGGTCTGCGTGCTGAACGGCACGACGGTTGCGCCGCCGTACTGCTGCGGCGCGCCCATCTCGAGCGCGTTCTGGGCGTAGTTTAGCCCCTGCGCCTGATAGGGCTGCTGCCACGACGGCGCCTGCGTCTGCAGCACCGCGGCGCCGCTGTTGTTGTCTCGGCTCATGCTCGGCCTCCCAGAAGTCCCATGTACTGCGCCAGCACGTCCTCGCCCGGCGGAACGGCGACCATGTCGCCTGACAGATCTAGCAGGCCCGCTGGCGCGCTCATCGTCGCCATGCCAGGAGTCGGCTGCGCCGGCTGCGCGGCGCTCGGATAGCGCAGCGGGTTCGCGACGATGTCGAACTTGCGGTCGCCTTTGACCTCGGCGTTGCTGATCGGCTTGCCGGCCTGATAGCTCGCGACGAGGTCGGTCAGCATGTGATCCTGAATCGCCCGCGCCGCCTGATCCTGCGGACCCGCCCCCATGCTGCCGACCCACGGCTGGATCACCTGCGCGTAGATCTCCTGCGGCGTGGCGGTCGGCTGCACGGCGCCGGACTCAATCGCCGTGTTGATCTGCCGCTTGAAGTCCTGCATGAACGTCTCGTTGCCGGTGCGGCCGTAGACGGCCTGCGGCGCGAACTCGTTCTTGTTCGTGCGGTAGAAGTTGATGAAGCCCTGCGCCAGCTCGTTCGGGTCGGTCTCGCCGATGCCGCGGCCGGAATCGACGGCGTTCCAGTAGTTCCGCAGCGCCACGTCACCGAATTCCTTGGTGTTGACCATGCTGGCGCCGAGGGCGGCAATGGCGGCGCCTGCGAGCCCAAGCGGGCCCAGCGCGCCCAAGCCCATCAGCGACGCGCCTGCGCCGGCAATGCCGCCGCCGAGGGCCGCCTGCCCTTCTTTGCCCTTAGAGATGCCCTGTGCGGCCAGTAGGCCGCCCGCCACGACAGCCGCCGGCCCCGCAAGGCCCGCCAGCGTGCCGGAGGCCCCTGCACCGGCAGCACCAGGAATCGTCGCCGTCGGCGTGATCGCGGTCGCGTACTGCGCGGGCGTGAGCAACCCGGCCGGAATGCCAAGGCTCGGCGCAGAAGCGCTTATGAGCGCGCTGGTGGGCACGCCGGACTGGGCCGCGGCCAACATGCTGCCCGGGAACGCAGCGGCTCCTGCGCCGCCTGCGGCAGTTCCAGCGGTGGCGCCAATGTTGGCAAGGGCCTGCTCTGTTGCGGTGAGCGGCACCGTGCTGGCGGCCGAACTGGCACTCGGCGCTGCGCCGGCCTGCAGCGCGCCGGCCATGCCGCCGGACTGCGACGCGACGGAGCCCGTCGGCGCAAACGGCCCGAGCGTGGTCGCCGTAGCCGCGTCCGCCAGCGTGGTTGGGGCCGCGGCGCCGATGCCGGTGGCGTTCAGGCCGCCGAGGCTACCAAGCGACAGCAGGCCCGGCTGGCCGACGCCGCCGACGCCCGCGGCGGACGAGAGCGAGGTCAGGTCGGGCAGGTTGGCGATGTTTGGAACCGCGTCCTTGCCCAGCAGGCCCTTGGCCGCGTTCGTGATGCGGGACAGCGCCTGCGGGTTCTGCGCCAGCAGGCCGAGCAGGCCCGCAAGGTCACCACCGCCCGAGCTGCCGCCGCTGGGGCTTGCGAACGGTGCGAGCGGGCCCGAGAGGTTGTAGGTCCGCTGCTGCGTCTGCGGCGGCGTGCCGGCGAGGCGGTACGCCTGCTGGCCGTAGCCACCGAGGCCCTGCGGCATCGGCGCATACGGCACCTGCCGCGGCATCAGGAAGTCGGGAGGTGTCGCCATCAGTGAAACTCCGTCAGTCGTTTTTCCAGCACGACGGCGCGCGGGACGTAGCCCTCGAGCGCCCGCTCCCAGCCCTTGCGGCCGATGATCTCGACGGCCCGGCAGCCGAGGCCGCGGGCCCAGTCCTCGATCAGTTCCATGCCCTCGGCGAGATACGGCGCAAGGGCCCCTTGGGCGACGAACACGGTGCAGAACCGGCCGAGGTCGGTCTGGTAGACGCGGGTGACGCAAACGCCCACCAGAGCGCCGGAGGCGGCCTGTGCGGCCCAGAACTGCGCCTCACAAGCCTTGGCCATCGCCCGCAGCGCCGAGGCCGTCACGGTGGCCGTCTCGCGCTCAAATCGCACCAGAAACGGCTCGATCTCGGGCCAGAGTTCCTCGACCTGCTCCGCCGAGAGCGCGCAGACGCTACCCAAGCCGGACATACAGGAACGTCCGGTCGGTCGTGGCCGTGTTCGCGTGCGTCAACGTGAACGAGCCGCGATCGCGCGCCGACAGGTAAAGGTTGGTCATGGCGCCTGCGGCGTTGGCCGTGGTGGGCGCCCAGATGACCACCTGATTCGACTCAAACTTGTTGTCGCTGACCGTGGTCGTGGCGTCGTTCGCCGTGAGCGTGAACGTGCCCACGGCGTCGAGCTTTCCAGCGATCAGTGCGTTGACGGCCGAGGCCAGCCGCTCCCGGTGCCGCCGCTCGTCCGGGTCGTCGACAAACAGGTACGGAATGGGCATCAGGTCACGCCCGAGGGCACAGCCTGGTATTCGATGCCGAGCGCGCTGCCAAAGGCGCCGGCAATGGTCACCCGTGCGCGGTGATAGCGCGCCTCGCTGCGCCAGTCGGCAAAGCCTGTGCGCGGGTTCGGTGTGCGGGCGGTGGTGTAGCTCGGCGAGCTGCCGAGGCTGTTTCGGGTGCCGAGGCTCACGGTGATCGACGGGTTGGTGCCGATCACGAGCGGCTTGACGCCCTGCACGCGCACCAGCTGCCCCGGCACGAGCTCGGCCTCGGCGCCGTCCAGCACCGCGGTGCCGGCAAGGCCCGAGAACCCGCCGAGCTTGCGGCTGCTGTCGATCGCGAGGATGGTGTTGTTGCCGCCTGCCCAGTTGGCCGAGTCGAGCGACGGCGAGACGATCTCCAGCGACGCGAAGTACGTGTCGAGGTCATCGAGCGTGATGGCGGTCGTCACGCCCGAGGTCATGAACTCGACCTCGTCCTCGGCGCGGGACCAACGGCCTTCCTCGTAGTTGAAGATCAGCAGCCGATTCGGCCGCCCGCCGGTGTTGCCGCTGCCGGGATACGCCCAGTAAATGCATTTGTTGGCGTAGTCCACGGCGCCGCGGACGCGGTGCTTGTAGGTCGTGTCGACGGTGTCGCCGAAATAGTTGTCGACCTTCTGGCTGCCGATCGGGCGCACCTCGAGGCCGTCGGTGACGTAGAACCCGTCGCCGCTGATGAAGTAGACCAGCCGGCCCATCTGAACAAGCGCATTCGGGAACAGCGCGCCGCGGGCCCGCTCGATCTGGTCGAACTGGTACACCACGTTGCCGCCGACGTACGTCATGCGGCTGATGCCGTTGCGCTGGAACACGAGCCCGTAGCTCTCGCCGTTCGTGATGGCCGTCACCGGCCCGTAGGCCGCGTTCATGTACTGCTCGCCGGCCTGCACGCTCTGCGCGGTACTGGTGCCGGGCGTCGGCCAGTTGCGCGGGTCGTCGATGGCGCACCACTGAATGCGGTTCTGCGCCGCGGCGGTCAGCACCGTGTCGCCGAGCACCACGTGCCGGCCGATGACGCCCACGCAGCGCGCCGAGGGCGCCGTGCCGGTGAGCGAGAGCGCCGTGAAGTCCGACGCGCTGCCGGCGGTCGAGGCCACGGGCGCGTCGTTGTAGTTCGTGGCGATGACCAGGTCATCGAACTGCACCATCGACCAATAGCCGTCCGCGGCCGTCGTGAACGTGCCGGCATACCGGCTCGACCAGCCGCTGCCCGAGCGGACGAAGATCTTCTGCGTGGTGCCAGCGTAGAAGAAGCCGTTGCCGGCCGTGTCCACGGCCGACACGCCGCCGATCGGCCCGGTCGAGAGCGCGTCACCGATGCCGGAGACCGGCAGGAACGACTTGTACACGCGGTCGGACGGGATGACGTTCTTGGCCTCGGTCATGCCCGGGTTGTCGAGATCGGGCAGATCCGGCAGCCACTCGCCGAACTTGACGACGCCGGTGCTCATCCCAGGATCGCCACCATGGCCGAGCCCATGAACTCTTCGTCCTTGTGCTGGTCGCGGTAGGCCGCCAGCGCGTCCGTGTAAAAGTCCCGCCAGACGGCGATGCGCCCGTCGTTCTTCAGGAACGGTTCGGCCTCGAGAAGCGCGCCGTACAGGCAAAGGTCGGGCGCGTGCGTGATCAGCCAGTTGACGCCGTCGCCGTCGTTGCGCAGCACCGTCGGTTTCGCGTAGTACCGCAGCGTCACGGTGTAGTCGCTGTCGGGCTCGGGCCCGAAAATGAACGTGCTGCCCTGCTTGGCGATGCCGCGCGGGCGGCCTGTGGCACCACGCGGGAATGCGTCGAGGAGCGTCGTGGACGACACCCGCTGCAGCGGCTGGGAGCCGCCGGAGAGCGTCGCGGACTTGATCCCCAGGTAGTCGGCCGGCACGGTCGCCGCGGCCGTCGTGATCGACGCGCTCGACTCCATCCAGTCGGCCCAGTTCGGCGGGTCGCGGTAGAACCGCTCCTCCCAGTTCTGGACGAAGTTCGGTGCGAACGTGGACAGGTCGTCGCGGGCGAGGTAGTCGGCCACGGCCGTCAGCAGCGTCTCGTAGCTCGTGATGACGGCCATATCAGCTCCTGTCCTCCGAATCGGCGACCATCGCCGTCGGCGTCTCGCCCTCGACGCGCAGCGCGCGCATCAGCGTCTGGTGCCACGGCACGGCGTCGTCGCCCTTGGCGTAGTGCCGGAAGCCCGGGATGCCGAGCGTGTAGTGCAGGAGCCGCGCGCCGTCGGTCTCTTGCTCACCTACGAGCCGGTTCCACTCGTCGCCGAGGTGCCCGATCTGATCGTCCCGCAGCCACTGGAAGCGGTGCAGGAACGCCCCGCCCGCCTCCTCGACGAACGTGCGCGACAGAATCCGGTTCGCGTAGTGGCCGCAGTTCCAGAGCATCACCGATGACTGGTTCTTGCGCGGGTAGTCGACGTTGATCGACTCCAGCGGGCTGCCCACGTACTTGCGCGGATGCTTCGTCTGGTACTGGTGCGGCACGACCATCAGCGCCTTTGTGCAGTTGCGCTCGGCCCAGAGCTTGGCGATGTCGTCGAGCATCACCATGTCGCCGTCGGCGAACATTGCCCAGGTGTTCTGGAAGTTCATCAGCTCGGGCACCAGGAACCGACTAAAGATGAACGCATTGGACCCGTCGCGCTGGCCGTCAAAGTTGGCCAGCATCGGCTTGTGCAGCGGGATGAACTGCACCGGCACCGAGGCGTGCTCCAGCACGGACTGGCAGAACACGTGATAGGCCGCCGCCTCGCGCGGGTCATAGCCGACGAACAGCGGGATCACGAGGCCAACTTCTCGCCGTCGACGCCCTCAATGTGGCGCGGCTTGGCGTAGGCGATCACGTAGAACGACAGGTCGTTCAGCCGCTGGATGGTCTGCACCTCAAAGCGCTCGAGGAACTTGGGCAGCCACCACTCCATCGGCTGCTGGATCAGGTGCGCGTTGCGCCCGTCCGGGAGCTTCTTGGCGGCAGGCCCGGTGTGCACGGTGGCCAGCAGCACGAGCTCGGTGACGCGCTGCAAGTCGTCCAGCACGTTGTCGAGCAGCTCCGGCTCGATGTGCTCCAGCACGTCGATGCAGGCGACCATCTGCGCCGGGATCGGCTCGCCCGCGAAGTCGGGCACCGCGGGGTCATAAGCCTGGTACGTCAGCTTGTGCCGCGGCTTGATGTGCTTGATGAGCTGCGTGCTCTTGCCGCAACCGTAATCGAGCAGGTGCGTAATCTCGAGCCGGTTAATGATCTCGGTCACGAGCGGCGCGCGCTTGATGCTCGCCGTGCCGTAATGGTATTTGTCGTGCATCGCCTGCTGCGCGGCACGGTAGTCGTCGCTAATCAGCAAAGTGCCTCCGGAGGTCGTTGGCCAAGGTCGCGAGCGGCCAGCGGCCGCCGGGTGCGCGGTAGAGCTTTACGGAGCGATACCAGGGCGTGTCGGTCAACTCCTCGCCGTAGCGCCACTGGGTCTGCGGCGGAACCATCACCCACGCGGGCTTGCCGAGCGCGCCGGCGAGGTGCCCCACCGAGGTCTGCACGCAGATGACGAGGTCGCAGGCGGCGACCAGCGCCGCCGTGTCGTCGTAGTCCTTGGTCAGCGTCGCGTAGCCGTATTCCTCGACCGGCGTGCCGCGGATTTCCTCGGCTGCGCTCTTGTACTGCAGCGACACCCAGTGCGCGTCGATGGCGCCGAAAAGCGGCGCCCAGTCCTTGAGCGGCAGCGCGCGGTACTGGCCGGCGTTCTGGAACGTGCCGCCGGTCCATGCGATGCCGATGGTCGGCTTGCCCTTGCTGGCAAACAGCGCCCGCCACATGGCCGTGCGATCGGGGCACGGGGTCAGGTAGGCGGTGCCCGGGAAGTCGGCAGCGGCGTTGCGGTAGAAACGGCCGATCTCGAACGCCGAGATGCTGGCGTCGATGCGCCGGTCGGCCTCGGGCCAGCTCAGCTCCTTGGCTTGCCGGGTGCCGTGCACCGTGGCGGCCGGGAACGAGCGGCGGAACAGGTTGGCGAGCCGCGGGTCGCAGTCGACGATGACGCGCCGGCAGTCACGGATGGCGTCCGGCAGCATGGACGCGGCGTTGATCTCGTCGCCCAAGCCCTGCTCGCCGTAGACCACGACGGTCTTGCCCGGGCTGCCGTCCCACGTCGGCTCGGGGTCGGGCAGGTACTTGATGTTGAGGCGCACCTTGCTGCCGACGCTGGCGGAGTAGTTAGGCCACGCCTCGGCCCAGCGCCGCTGGGCGAGCAACGAGAGCCCCAGGTTGTGCCGGGCAGCACCGTCCTCGGGGTCGAGCGCGATCGCCTCGCGCGCCGGCTGCTCGGCCGCCTTGAACCGGCCGGCGTCGAGGTGCGTCGAGGCCAGGTTGTTCTGGTAGAGCGCCCGCTGCTTGTCGGTGCGCGAGCGCTGCAGCGCCTTGCGGTAGGCCGAGAGCGCCTCGTCGAGACGCCACAGCTGCTGCGCGGCGTGGCCGAAGGCGCCCCACGGCTCGGCGCGCTCGGGGCGCAGCTCGGTCGCCCGGCGGGCCAGCGTGTAGGCGAGCGGCAGCTTACGGGCCTTCTTCAGGGCCTCGGCGGTCAGTACCAGCGCGTGCGCGTCGTTGGGGTCGGTCGTCAGCAGCTCCTGCAGCTGCTCGAACGCCTCGTCGAGTTCGCCCGCTTCCAGCAGCGCGCGGGCACGGCGATGCAGCCGGTCGTCGGGCGCCGGCTCCAGTTCCATGATCTTGGCCATGCGTCAGTGCCGCAGGTTGTGGGTCTTTTCCGTGCACTTCAGGTACGGGAAGTGCTGATTAATGATCTGCATGGCCTTCTTCATGTGGTCGCGCTTGAAGATGTCTACGCCGTACTCGTACTTGAGCTTCAAGATCACGACGGGCGGGATCCGCGCGTACAGGAACAGCTCCTGATCCTTGCCGGCCTTGTCGGCCAGCCCGTTGATGCGCTCGGTCTTGGCGAGCTCAAGGATCGGTTCTACGTCCTGTCGGTAGTGCAGCTGCAGGCGGCCGTCGTACTCGTCCTCGTAGCTGGCCACGCCTCGAAGCGGGTCCATTTCAAGAAATCGCGCCATGTGTCCTCGCAAAATCGACGATCGTGATGCCGAGACTGAACAGGCACTCGCGCTCGGCCCGCTGATCGTGGGGCCACGGGTGCGGCTTGGTCGGCGGCGAGTTCCACTTCTTGCTGCGATCGTCCTCGGCGTAGAGCATCCGGTCGCAGCCGATCAACGCGATCTCTTTGGGCTTCAGCGCGTCGATCGCGCAGAACACCGCGCAGAGCCCGTGACTGGGCTTCCACATCTTCGGCTTGAACTGCGCGTAGTAGGCGACCCAAGGACTGTCGTCCTTGAAGTGCCAGAACGTCGGGCCGCCCTTCTCCGGTCGGAACAGGTTGGAGCGCCCGCAGATGTAATCCGTGCGCGTACCGAAGTGCTCCCGCGGCATGTCGCGCGTCAGGCCGTGCTTCACGCGCACAACCTCGTGCCGGTCGAGAAGATGGCCCAGCGAGCACATGACGCTCGGGCCGTGTCCGACGATTACCAGCATAGGAAAAGAACAGGGGCGGGTTGGCAGTCCCCGCCCCTGCGTCAGTGCGGCATCAGCCGCCGGGGGTCGATCAGCTGCAGCCCACGACCTTGGAGCTGGCGTTCGGGTTACGGCACACGAGGCCGTACTCCGTGACGAGCAGCTTCTTGGTCGCGTCGCCGGTCTTGGCGAGATCCTTCATCTGGGGCTTGCGCAGGTACGCAACCGCCCAGTAATCGGGATCGAGGCACAGCACGACGCTGTCGCGCACGTAGCGGCTCAGCACCACCATGTGCGGGCTCCCGAAGGAGCTGACGTACATGTTGGCCGCACCGATGATCGGCGCCTCCGCTCGCGAGGAGACGTTGATCTGCCGCTGCGCCACGCCGGTGAACGCGTCGATCACCTGCTTCTGCTTGGCGCCCACGAGGATGACCCGCGGATCGCCGCCGTCCTCCCACGCGCCGCCGAGCGCGGCGTTGAGCTGACCGATGGTCAGCGCGCCGGTCGTGCCGTCGGTCGGGGCCGACACGAGGCCGCCGGAGAAGCCCGGGGTCGTGTGCGACGCGCCGTTGGTCGTGGCCGAGACCACGTTCGACAGCGTGCCGGCGGTGTTCGCGGTCGGACCCGCGATCCACGACTCGATGCCGGCCGAGGCGCGGGCGGTGGCGTCAGCGCCCAGCGAGGACGCCTGGTTGCGCACGAGCGCAAATTCCATGTCTCGCTTGAGCTCCTTCAGGAGCTTCGTGCCGAGGCGGCCGGTCTCCGTCCGACGACCCGCCTTGTCGACCACCTCGAGGGTGTCCGACACGATGAAGGTCTTCGTCGAGATCTGCATGTAGTTGCCGAGGCGGCGCGCGGGCGCAGCCGTGGCGAACGACGCCTCGTCACCCTCGCGGACGAGGTTGGCGGCGGCGGCGGCCAGATCGTCGGCCAGCCACTCGTGATAGGTGCTGCGCGCCGAAACCTTCTCGAGGTTTGTCAGCGCCCAGGTATCCATCGGGTCGAGCTCGTGGATCACGTCCTCGAGGTCTTCCCGAATGTTGCTCCCCATGGTGAGGGAGTTCGCCGTGGCGCGAGTCCACGTCGTACCGGAAACAATAGCCATGGTCAGAGTCCTCTAGTGAAGATGGACGCAATGCGCTGCTCGGCAACCTTCTGCCGCTGCGGCGAGCCCTTCGGGCCTGCGCGCTCCAGCGCCTTGCGATACGTCAAGTAGTCCCGGGTGCCTTGCGGCATCGGGTTCGATGCGGGCGTGGCCTTGCCGATCGGCTTGGCCTGCTGCACGGCGGCCTTCGCGGCCGTCGCCCCGCGCTGCAGCTTGCGGTACTGGGCGGCCTCCCACAGCGTCTTGACCTGCCGCGGGTCGAGGATGTTGCCGATCTCCTCGGGCGTGTAGCCCTCCGAGAGTGCGTACTCCTTGATCTCCGCGATCGTCGATTCGCCGAAGTTGGGAATGGCCTTCTTGACCGCTTCCATGCCCTGCCTCAGAAGGTCCGCGTGCGCACGCTGCACCTCCTGCTGCCACTGGGCATGCTTGCCCTGCACGTCGCGCTCGATCCCGGCCTTGCGATCCTTCAGCTGGTCGATCTCGACCTTGTAACGGATCATGTCGTCCGTGCTGAGGTTGCGCCAATCGAGCGCTTCGTACTGCTTGAGCGCCGCATCCAGCTGGCCCATCTGCGTGAGTTGGTCACGCACGAGCTCGCCGAACTTGCGCTCGGATTCCGCCAGCGCCACCTGCTGCCGCTGGAACTCGACGAGCCGTTTCTGCTCGGCGACCTCCTGCGTCTTCTTGGTGTAGTCGCTCTGACGCAGCAGCGCGTCCTTGAGCTTGGGCGGAACCTGGAACCGCTCGCCCTCGAACTCGATTTCCTCCATCGCCGCGGCAGTCGGCTCAGGCGCGCTCGCGCCCTCCTCGTCTGCTGCCTCGGCCTCGACGGCGGGCTGATCGGGGTTCTCGTACTGCGGTTCTGCCGGCATGTCCTCGGCCGGCGCGGGTGCGCTCGCCTTCTGCATCGGGTGGCCGTCAAACAACGCGCCGATGCGGTCGGTAAGCGATGCGGGCGACTCCGCGCGGGGCGCGGGCTGGTCGCTAGGCTGCTGCATGGGGAAGTCCTGTGTGGTCAGCGAAAGATTCTGAAGCGCGACTGGCGCTCCTCGGTGTCGGCGCGGATGCGCAGCTCGACGACCTTGCCGTCGTTGACGGCCGATTCCAGGTTGGTGCGCACGTCGTTCAGGAGCCGCAGCATGATCCGCAGCTTCTCCGCGCCCTCGGTGTCGCGCATCGGGCACTGCTCGATCCGGTGCACGATGGCCTCGCGCACGTTGTCGAACGCCGCGCGAAGGGCCGGGTTGTCGAGCGCGCGCTTGGCCGCGGCGGCGCGCTCGAGCTGCTCGGTGTCGCTCACAGCTCGGCTTCCTGCACCAGCTGCAGCCCCAGCCGCCCGAACGCGACGAAAGGCTCCTGATCGCTGATGTCCGAGCGGTCCATCAGCCCCTGCACCTGCTTCTCGGTGAGCACCAGCGGCGGGTCCATCGACGCGCAAGCCATCGCTACCAGCGCCGCGTTGCCCGGCTCGCTGCCGGTCTCGGTCCAGACGCCGTCCTCGTTCGTCCAGAACGTGCAGGGCACCATCGCCGCGAAGTCGGGACCGATCAGGCCCGTGGACACGTAATGCGTCGCAGGCGGCTTGCCGGTCGGCGAGAGGCCCGCCAGCCACATGCGACTGCCGCCCACCGGCGAGAGCGTCTCGGCGATCTGGCGCGCGGTCGGCGCGTCGAGATCCGTGACGATGAGTGTGCGGAAGATATCCGTCACAGCGCCCTGCCCTGCTTGCCCGCGACCCACCGCTCGGTGCTGCTGATCTCAGCCGCGCTCGATGCCGCCCCGCGCACGATCAGTTGGTAGATGCGGCCGTTGAAGGGTGACGAGGCATTATTCCGACGGCCAATGTTGAGCTGATAGCTACCGAAATTGCCGGTCCCAAGATCAGATGTCACCGTTGCGGCTACTGCCCCCGCAACGCGCAGTTCTGCAAGATCTCCAGAAATGTTTCCAGAGAGCGTGACGACGGACGTAATGGGTGCGCTGATAGAGCTTGCAACAGGCACCGCGTTAGCTGTTCCTCGAATCGCGCCCGTGTAATTAGCCGCCGCTCCGTTTGGCGCAGCCAGCAAGAACGAGCCGTTGTTTGCGGACCAATCGGCGCTCAGTTCCGCTAAAACACCCGTCGCCGCATCCGACAATTTCGTCACCCCCGCGAACACGGTCACCTTGTCGGTGCCCGACAGGTCGAGGTTCGCAGCGGTGTACAGGCTGTCGTCGGAGCCGTCGAACGCGAGGTAGAGCGGGAACTTGGTCGCGTCGCTGTCGTAGTCGGTGGCGGCGTTGATGCGCTGGTAGGGGAAGGCGGTGTCGTTGGCGGCGCGGAGATCTGCGCCCCAAACGAAAATGCCGCTGGTGCCGTCGCCTGCATACGCAACTGTGTTGTCTGCGTTGGTTACACCTATCCGCCATTCAAAAGCAGACGTATTAGCGAGCGGGACAGTCACGGTGCAAAAATACCAGCCGTTGCCTGCGGCAGTGATTGTTGAAGTTCCCGTCCCGGTAACAGCCCCCGCGACACCGTTTGCAAGATCAAACCAAGCTCGGCAATTTACAGCCGCAGAATTGACGCCACGCAAAACCCCCCACGTGCGCTCGGCCGCTTTAAGAAACGCACGGAATGTATGGCTGCCTCCCGCAGTCGCATACGCGCGCTCTGCGTAATGCTCGGCGTTGGTAACCGTGTCGATCAGCTTGTCTGCGGTCAACGTCCCATCAGGAGCCGTCGTAGCATTTGCGCTAATTGAGGCGTTTGTTTTCGTCCAGTAAGCGTTGTCGAATTCCTGACTACGCTCCAGCAGGTTATACCGATTCCGCAGCACCGGCCGGCTCGCGGCGGTCGGCTGGATGGCGTGGGTGCCGGAAACGGCTTTGATTGAGACATCATCAATCGTCACGGACGAATTGTTCGTCGCACCGTTAAACCGCAGCCACGACGTTGTGCCCGTCGCCATAAAGTACGCAACCACCGCTCCAACCGGCGAAATTGCGTAAGAAAGCAGGGTGGTGCCGCCTTGCGCCGTACCCACAAAAATTCGCGGCCCGCCTGCTCCGCCAGCAGTCAGTGTGACCCTGTACCAAGTATTCGCGACAGTCGTCAGTTTCTGATCGACAGCCCCGATGTTGTTTGAGTCCGCGCCTCTCGTCAGCGTGAGAACGCCGCTTGAAACAGCCGCTGTACCTGTGCCTGCGCTGCTGTTAGTCCAACTCGTCAGCCCGCCGCTGAAATCCCCATTCGTCACCAACTCCGCGCCAACCGCCAGCCCCCGGCTCTTGTCGAGGATCAAGCCCACGGCCTGCTCGACGGCGGTCACGGGCGTGGTGCCATCGGAGGTGGTGAACATCGTGCCGAGGTCGGAGGCGTCGTACCAGACGCCGGCCTCGTTGTGCGCGAACAGCGTCGCGCGCGGATCGAACGCCTGCCGCCCGCTCAAGATGACGGGAACGACGCTCATTCGACGGCGTAGCCTTCCAGCGTGACGGTGAACACCTCGGCGTTGCCGGGCGTGTAGGTGCCACGGGCCTCGAGGAGCCCGTACACGGCCTTCTCGCCTGCGCCCGGGAGGAACGTCATGGGCGTGTTCGTCAGCGGCAGGCCGCGCCCGAACGCGCCGTCGGTGAACGCCCGGTCCACGATCACGTCGATGGCCCCGGCGTAGTCCTTGCCGGCGGTTGACCAGGCGCCGTTGTCGCCATTGGCCGGCGTGCCGGGCGAGACCTCGTACAGGTGCAGGCGGAACGACGACGACGTGACGCCCGTGCCGCTCTTGAAGATGCGCGCCGCCTCGACGCGGATGGCCTGCCCGGCGAAGTTGACGACCGGGTTGAACTTCAGCGCGACGACGTTGCCTGCGGTCGTGTTGTTCGCCACGAGGTCGCCGACCGCGTACTGCGTGGTGTCGGCCGGGCGCGTGAACTGGGCGGAGACTTCAACGGTGGCGGTCATCGGGATTTCCTCACGTTGGCGGCAAGGTCACGGACCGCCGCGAGCAGGGATTGAATTTGGTTGGACTGCTGCTGCTGCTGGGCGATCACCTGCTGCAGCAGCTCGTCCTCGTCGGGGCCGTCGTCCTCGGGCTCGGGCGCTTCGGGCAGCTCGGGCGGCTCCATCTCACGGTCCAGCACCTTGGAGCGGATCCCGTGCTCGGCGCGGCGGTCCTCGACGGCGATCTGCGCCGCGGCCTTCTCGCGCTCGATGGCCGGGGCCATCTGCATCTTGGCCACCTCGGTCTGCTGGTCGGCGGCGGCGATCTGCAGCTTGGTCTGGTTGTCGATCTGCGCCTTCTGCAGCAGCGACTGCGCGCGGATCTGCTCGGCGGCGATCACGGTCACGTCAGGCTGCGGCGGCTGGGGCGGCGGCACCGTGGCAGGATCCGTCCAGAAGCGCTGCGGCGCGCTGAAGTCGGCGGCCTTGGTCAGCTCCAGCGCCGTCTGGTACAGGTTCTGCGGGTTGACGATCGGCACCCCGCCCGCCATCGCCTTCTCCTGGAACTGCGCAATCATCATCAGGCGCGAGACCATCGCGTCCTTGTTGCCGGCGGCAAAGCCCACCGAGATGCGCATGTCCGAGCGCGTGCGCCAAGTGGAAGGATCAACCTCGACCCACTGGCTGCGAAGGCGCACCACCTCGCGCTGGTGGCCGGACTTGAGCACCAGCTCGTGAGCGATGCTGAACAGCTCCTCGATGCCGGCGGCAAACACGCGGGCGATCTGCTCGACGCGCTGCGCGGCCATGGTCGAGAGCTGCTGGATGCCCGAGGCGGTCTTGTTCAGCGTGTTCTGGTCGCTGCCCTGGAAGTACCGGTTGACGCCCGTGCGGCCCTCGGTCACCTGCTCCATGAACCCGATCGCCTGAATCACCTGCGGCAGCACGAACGGCGTCTGCACCGGCAGGAACGACGCGCCCGGCGGGCCGTCGACGCGGATGCGCTGGCCCGGGCGGCTCGTCAGCACGTCGTCGAGGTTGACGAGGTTCTTGTCGAACGCGATCGCCGGGTTATTGGCGAAGTACACGTTGTCGAGCGCTGAGCGCAGCAGCGCCGTCTTGATGCGCTGGATATCGGCAGTCAGGTCCGCGACCGAGAGGCCCATATGCCGATGCGGCAGCGGGTTCGGGACGATGCAGGCGACCGGGATGCGGCTGGTTTCCTCCAGCATCAGCACCTGCTGGCCGACGCGCAGGACGTACTGCAGCTCGGCGATGCCGTCCTCGTCGTAGTCGTGGCGGATCCAGACGTACCGGACCTTGACGCGGCGCATCTCCGGCGAGAGCCGGCCGCGCACGTCGTCGCCCGAGCCGATCTCCTCCTCGAACTGGTCGCGCGCGTCGTCCTCGAGCGTGTCCACCTGCGAGCTGTCGCCGATGTCGTCCGGCACGTCGTAGCCGAGCGCGCGCAGGGACGAGATGCTCTTGAAGTCCCAGTACTCAAAGTAGTCGGCGTCCCGCAGCGAGTGCGACGGCGTCGTATGCGCGACCCGGCAGCGCTCGGGCGGCAGCACCTGGAACGTGAGCTTTGGCTTCTCACGCGTCCGGCGGAGCTCGACCGTGAACAGCGGGCCGGTCTCGCTCATGCCGGTGGGCTCGGCACCCACCAGCTCGACGCCCTCGCCCTGCATCAGCAGCGCAATGCCCTGCTCGGTCTGGTTCTCGTAGCGCTCGATCTCGACGCTGCGGGTCCGGTCCATGAACGCCCAGCAGTAGGCGTTCTTCGTGATCAGCGCGTCGGTGAACCACGTGTTGCAGATGTCAAACCACGGGTTCTTCTGCGTGACGAGGTAGTTGAGATACTCACCTTCCTGCTTGGCGCTTGCCTCGTCCTCGGGGCCCTGCGGGATGAACTCGACGATGTCCTCGCCGCTCGCAAAGATCCGGCAGAGCGAGGGCAGGATCCATTGGACGGTTTCGTACACGCTGCGATCGATGACCGATGAGCGCCCTGCCGGCGCCGGGTCCACGTCCTTGCCGAGGTACAGGCGGATTGCCAGCTCGCGCTCGGACGACAGCTCGCCCTCTTCGTCGGACCCGTAGGCATTGGCCTCGGCCGAGTCGATGGCGTGCAGGAGCTTTTCGAGGTCAGGCATCAGACGATCCCGCGGGTGTCAATCTTCAAGGGCTTGTCTCGCTTGTCAGGCTCGCCCTTGCAGGCGAGCGCCATGTACCGCCAGGCATCCGCGCCATGGCTCGACCAGTCGTGGATGGGCGTCGGCTTAATCTCGTCCAGCCGGTCATTCCAGCCCCAGCGGTAGTGCTGCAGCGCTTCAAGGCCCGCGGCGCAGCGCGTCTCGTCGAGGTGCGCGCGGCCGAAGAGCAGCCGGGCGGCGTTGATGCCGTCCTCGAGGGAAAGCTTCGGCACCACGCGCACCCGGAACTGGTTCTTGCGCAGGATGTCGCAGACGCTCTGTCCGCTTGCGATGCTCTTGTTTTCCGCGTCGTGCGGCATCCAGAGCGTGTCGTAGCGGTAGCCGCGGCTTGCCAGCACCTGCATGTAGCTGGTGATCGGCTCGCCGCTCGCCTCGTAGTAGTCGATGACGCGGATCTCGCCGTCCACGGCCTGCCAGAACCAGATGGCCGTGCTGTCGCCGTAGCCGATGTCCCAGGCGGTGTTCACCAGCCGCTGCGGGTCGTAGGCCACGCGGCGGATCTGGCCGCGCGCTCGGGCGCCGAGCAGCTCCTTGGCGTAGATGGCGCCAACAATTGCCGCGTCGAACGAGCACTCGTACTCCTGCTCGTATGCGTTCTCGCTCATCGCCTTGCGCGCATCGCGCAGCTCGTCCTCAGGCAGGATCCCGGTCTCGCTCGCCTTCAGGCGCACCGAGTACCACTCGGCATCGCGCGTCGCCGCGTCGTAGATCTGCCAGAACTCGTTGCGCCCGCGGGGCGTGCCGATGAACACCGCCCAGCCGCGCCTGTCGCTGAGGGCCGGTCGGATGACCGTGCGCCAGAGCTCGGGCCGCATGTCGGCGAACTCGTCCAGCACCACGCCATCGAGGTACAGGCCGCGCAGCGCGTTCGGGTTGTCGGCGCCGTACAGGCGGATCTGCGAGCCGTTGTGCAGCTTCACCGACAGCTCTGACTCCCGGAAATCGTTCTCCGGGTCGAGCGTGACCGGCTCGGCCATGTCTTTCAAGTACGCCCACGCGACCGTCTTCGCCTGCTCGCGGTATGGCGCGATGTAGGCATAGCGCGCATTCACCTTGCCCGTGGCCAGCGCGCGGGTCACGAGCTCCGCGATGCAGGCCACCGTCTTGCCGGCGCGCCGGTGCGCCACCAGCACCGCCCAGCGCTGCGTGCGCAGGTGGAACGGCAGGAACGCCGGTCGCGGCTGGTAGACGGCTACTGGTCGAGCGTCGTCGGCGGCAGCGGCCATAGCACCGTCATCGTCTGACCGTCGGCATCTGTCACCGCGGTCTCCTGTCGCGGCTTGCCGTCGATGCGATCCCAGATCTCCCGGATCGCCTGGAACCCGACGCCCGACAGGTCGTCGTTGAGCGCGGCGTTAATGACCCGCCGCGCGAGCTTGCGCAGCGTCGCCTGCTGCTCCGCGTCGGTCTTGCCGAGCTCAGCAAGCAATGCCCGCCTGAACGCCCGGTCCTTCTGCGCGTTGCGGTTGCCGACGGGCGCGCCCGCGCCGAAGCGCTTGCCGGGCGTCTTGGTCTCTGTGCTCATGCGATTCCGACTCCCTTGCGGGTTGGTCGGCTCACTTTGCTCTGGTGATTCGGTTCGTCAGGCTCGCGACGCGCTTGCGCCCGACCCGGGTGCTGCCCGAGACATAGGTGCCGGAGGCCTGCGCCTGCGTCGCACCCTCGCGGCTCTGGCCGAGGCCGGCCGTGCCGGTGACCGTCGCGGCCTGTCCAGCGAAGAACGCCCGCCCGACCTCGTACGGATCCCGGCGGCCCGCGGTGATGCCCGCCGTGTACGTCCTAAACGCCGCGGAGGCGTCGTCTGCGCCGATCCCGGCGCCGGGGTTGCTGCCCAGCTGCACCGTCGCGCGCGAGGCCGTAAAGCCCGCCACAGGCCGCGCCGCGTCGATCGCGTCGGCGTCGGTGTAGATCAGGTAGATCTTCGAGCGCTTCTCGGCGTGCGGCCAGCGGGGGCGGTAGATGCCTTGCGCGCTGTACCGGACACTGCGGCTGTACTGCGTGCCGGCGCCCGCGCTTGAGGTCACGGTCGCGGCGTAAGTCGCGCTCGTCAGCGTCCCGAGGTTCCCCTCGGTGAGCCCGGCCATCGCCCAGACGTTGAACGCCTGGCGATGCTGCGGGTAATCAAATGGCCGGCGGTAGATGTTCTGCACGCAGGCGCTCCAGCTCGGCCAGCAGCTCCGCGCGCTTCGCTTCGTTCACGTGAGGCAGCGCCGCCTCGATGCGCTCGATCCGCAGCCGCAGTCGCAGCGCTTCGTCGCGCTCGCGCACGTTGTGGCCGGCGAACGGCATCAGGTGAACGAGAAGATGCCGGACGCGTTCCAGGTGATCGAGAACGCCCCGGCGGTCAGGTCCGTGACGCCGCCGAGATCCACGAACGCGACCGCCTCTTTGCCCGCCGAGGTGTCGTTGTAGATGATCCCCCAGCGCGCGTTGTTCGGGTTGCTGGCGTTTTGCGCAATGCTCACGTCGGCCGCATCGAAGGTCGCCGTGCCGCTCGTCTCGCTCCACGTGGTTGAGGCCAGTGTCGGGCCGCCGGTGCTGTAGTTGCCGCCCGGCGTCACCTGCGAGCTCGACAGGTTGGTGCTGCCGCCCGCGCCCCAGCGCGGATCCGCAGTCGTGGCCGCGGGCGTGACGGCGTTGGTCACAAGGCCGAGCTTGAACGTGTCCGACGAGAGGTTGTGGATCTTCTGGCCCACGTCCTCCTTGAACTCGTTGAACAGCGTCACGTCGCCGGCAGCCATTTAGCCGATCTCCATCCAGCGCAGGCTGCCCGACCAGGTGCGGGTGCTGGCCACGGCCGTGCCGAGCGCGAGCGCGAGACGCCCGGACGGCGGGACGATGATCTGTTCCTCGGGCGTCGGCAGGTAGATCAGCGGGCTGAGCTGCGACCATTGGTAGCCCGCGAGCACCGCGCCTGCGCTGCCCTGCGTCGTGACCAGCGTGTTGATTGCCGCCGATGCCGTGACCGTGTTGCCGCCGTCGAGCGGGTTTTCGGTCGCCGCGGAGCCGCCGCTGCCGGTGCTGGTGCGGCGCAGCAGCGTGAGCCGCACGCGCTCATCGGTTGTGGTCGCGCTGTAGAGCTCGAAGCCCAGGATCACGCACGACACGCCCGCGCCGTTGATGAGCTCCCAGATGTCCTGCGAGCTGTCGTTGGTCACGGACAGGGCGTCGAAGCCCACCGAGTAGACGCGGCCGATTGCCATTGCGGGGTCTCCAGAAAGCAAAAACCCGCTCGAGGCGGGTTTCACGTGGAACGGAATTGCGGGTCGTTACGTCAGCGTCGGGCGTGCAGCTGGTGCGGCCACTGGTACTGGAAGTTCTGCAGCGCCGTCGCCGTCAGGTCGGCGCCGACCCAGTCGTCGAGCAGGGTGTAGGTGCCGGACGCGGCCTCGCCCTGCCCGGCCACGCCTGGGTTGCCGCTGGCAATCGACGAGTCCGTAATCGATGTCAACACTGAGCCGTTGCGCTTGGCGGTGATCGTCGTGCCGGACGCCTCGATGCGCAGCACGTCGCCGGCCGAGAGCGTGTACAGCCCGTCGGCCAGATCCGTCACCGAGTAGTTCAGGGTCTTGCGCAGCAACCACCGGCCGCCGTCCGTCACAACGTCGTACGAATACCCAGCGCTCGCCCTGACGCTCACGCCCATGCGCTGCGTGCTCGAGCCCACCTGCGTGATCTTGGCCTCGGCATATTGGTCGTTGCTGAACGTGCCCGCGTAGAACGCAAACAGCACGATGTTTCGGTTAAACGGCGTGCGCAATGCGTTGCTGTCGATCACGAAGTCCGACGACAGCGCGTTGCCGATCACCCACGACGCCGAGTGCGTGAACAGCTCGGTGCCGTTCGTGTTGGTGAAGCTGTCCGTTGCCATCAGGCCGCCACTCGCAGGAACACTTCGCCGTGCAGCGGCAGCAGGCTGCTGGTCGTCGCGTCCGCGCCGTTGTTGAGCGAAGGGCTCTGACCCTGCATCGCCAGATCGGCGAACTGCGGGTGCACGTAGGTCCGGCAATTCGGTCGTTGCCACTTGAAGCCGGCGCCTGCCGTCGGGAGCGTGTACGTCACCGCGCTGCCCTCGCCGAAATTGCTGCTGCCCGGCGTCAGGCCGTTGTTGTCGCCGCGCCAGACCACCAGCGCATTGTCGAACTGCGCCCAGAAGAACCGGCCTGCGCCCGTGGCAAGGTCCGGCGTGCGAACCGTGAACGAGCACGGCTCGTTGCTGTCGGCGCCCGGCTGGTTGAGCGTACCCATGCTCCGCGGGCCGTTCACGACGTTGCCAAGCTGCAGGCACGTCTCGTCGAGAAAGAACGGCTGCAGCGGGTTACGGCAGTTGCCGTAACCTGCGCCCTCGCAGAGTTTCGTCATCGCCCAGCAGGCGCGGGCGTATGCGATGTCGGTCTGCGTCGCCGTGGCGCTCGTGCCAAGCTGCATCTGCTCGATGTGAAAACCGATCTGCGCGCCCATGCGGCTGTCGGCCGCCTGCCGTGCGTGCTGGCGGTAGAGCTCGAACTGCAGCCACAGTGCCGAGCCGTACTGCGTCCAGTCGCCGCCGATGCGGTAGTTGGCGCCTGACTTGACGCCAAAGCCCCTCGCGCTGAACGGGTTCTCTGCCCCGCTGATGTCCACCATGTTCGCAAACGCGGTGCCCGAGAACGGAGTCGGGGGCCGCCCGCCTGCGCTCCAGTCGAACGGATAGCGGTATTGCAGGTAGTGGAACGAGTGATCGGCGTTGATGATCGTCAGGAACGAGCTCGAGAGCGATCGCATCGCGTCCACGAGCTGCCGCAGCCCGGCGCGCCACGCATCGCCAAACGTCCAGTCGGTGCGGAAATCCGCATCGACGCCGTTCTGGAGATAGCTCCAGTTCACCTCGGTCGACGTGCCGCGGATCACCAGCCCATTCGGGATGATGTTGCTGTCGTCGAGGAACACCCCGTCGTACAGGCTCCACTGCGTCATCGCCTGGAACTGCGCGGCAAACGCCTGCGGCAGCGTCTGCCCGAGAGAGTTCTTCGACGACGAAGGCGCCGCCAGGTTGATCGCGTTGGTGTTGCTCGGCGACCAGTTGTGCGCCAGCGTCGCGCCGGCGGCGTTCTTTGCCGACCACAGCGCCGGTGCGCCGTTAAGATTGATCGTCGCGTAGGCCTCGCGATACGGCGAGTCGCTCGCCGGCAGCGCGTCGTCGTACCAGTACCGCGCCTCGGTGTACTTGATCAGCTTGACGCCCGATCGCACCGCGCGGATCGCCGCAACCATCGCCGCCTCTGCCGACGCACCAGAGGGCCCGGTCGCGCCGAGCATGATCCAGTCGGCTTTCGCCGCGTTGGCGCGCGTCGTCGCGTCGTTGCCGAGCCCGCCAGTCGCGCCCCACGACCCCTGCAGGTAGTACCCGACTTCGTTGTTGGTGTTGCGGTACAGCGAGCCCGTGGCGCCTGCGGGCGTCGTGACGCTCACCGTCGCGCAGTAGGCGCTGACTCGGCCAGCCGTGTCCGTCGTGCGCGCCCGGTAGTAATACGTCGTGGAAGCCAGTCGCCCGCCGTCCACGTACTGCGCCGGAGGGTTGCCGAAGATGCTCGCGCCCGTCGCAATGACGGTCCACGTGCTGCCGTCGGTGCTGCGCTCGAGCTGGTAGGCCGAGACCGGGTTCGGGCCCGTGCTTGGCCGATTCAGCGGCACGCGGACGGAATCAAACGTCAGCGCAACCGGTGTGCCGAGCTCCGGGATCGACGGCCCGTCGATCTTGCGCTTGACCAGGACGTACTGCACCTAGACCTCAAACGCACGCAGAGCCGATTGGAGCGCGCGACGCTGTGCCGCCAGCGGAGCCCGGCCTGCCGCCATGCGCGCCTCGTAGGCCTTCACAGCCGCGTACAGCGCAAGCACCGCCGGTGCCGCGTTACGGGCGCCTGCCGTCCAGCGCGCGTCGCGCTCGGACTCAAAGCCGCCGACGGCGCCAGGGATCGCGTCCTTGCCGCCGGGCAGGACTTCCCAGCCAGGCGTTGCAGCGCGGAACAGCTCGAGCAGCGTCATGCGGCCTCGTCGAATTAGGCGGCCCCGTCGCCGGCGGGCGGGAAGTCACAGAGGGGTGCGTGTGCCGGGCGGGGCCATGGGAGCCCAGAAACGCAAAAGCCCGCACGGGGCGGGCTTCGTCAGGTTTCGGGACTGTGCCTGAACTGTGCGGAAAACTGGTTCAGGCTTCAACGCACATTTTGCGACAAATTCCGCTCCACCTCGCGCTCGCCGTCCGCCACGCGCCGCCGCAGCGTGCTCACGCTCCAGCGCAGCCGGATCGCGCGCAGCGTGAATGGGCCAACCCAGACGTAGCACGCAAACAGCGCCTGCCGCTGCTCGTCGCGCACCGCAGCGACGGCCCGGTCGATCTCCTCGATCTCGCTCGGCATCGTACCGTCGTCGGCGCAGCGAGCGCCTTCGTTAGCGTGCACGAACGCACTCGAGCTCGGGTAGCCGGTGAGGATCCGCCCGCGGCACCAGCGTCCCCATTGTGACAATCTGACGCGGGTCCACGGCGTCACGGGCACGATTGCGCCCTCACCTGCCGCGCGGCATAGCGCACTGCCGCTTCGCTCACGCCCAGCTGGCGCGCAATCGCCTTGTCCGTCAGCCGCACGCGCAGCTGCACCAGCCGCCGCACCTCGGCGCGCTGCTCGCTCGTCAACGTGGATCGCCTGCCGCGCATTCACGCATCCCTCCCAGACATCGCCCGTTCGATCCACTGCAACGCCTGACCCGACTTCACCTGGTCCGTCGTCACCCGCAACACCGACCAGCCGAGGATCAGCGCCTCCGCGTACTTCTCGCAGTCCTCGGTGAAACCCTTGCCGCGCGAATGCGCGCCGTTTCGCCAGATGCCGCCCTC
>ERZ869929.381-NODE-381-length-28586-cov-9.555992_pt1 | contig 28586 bp, 39 predicted proteins | sample MGYA00579312_ERZ869929 | MGnify/ENA primary metagenome ERZ869929 (study PRJEB32216, sample SAMN09231818) | wastewater metagenome | place: USA: Maryland | collected 2016-08-09 | study: EMG produced TPA metagenomics assembly of the PRJNA472060 data set (Reclaimed... | reverse complement strand
TCCGGTCGCGGTGAAACACATGAGCCCACCGGACGCCCCGGTGGGCTTTGCCATTCCAAGGAGGCCCCCTCATGGCAGCAGAGAACAACGCAGATCAGATCCTCGTCGGCTCCAACGGTGCCGTGTGGGTTGCCCCGACCGGCACCACACTGCCGACCGACGTCGACGGCGCGCTCGACAGCGCGTTCAAGTCCCTCGGCTACCTGTCGCCGCAGGGTCCCGAGATCAGCAACGGCAAGACCACCAACGACATCCGTGCGTGGCAGTCGTTCGACCCGATCGCCACCCGTGTCACCGAGGCGACCCTGCAGGTCAACTTCGAGCTCATGGAGTGGGACGCCAAGACGATCACCCTGGCGTTCGGTGGCGGCACCATCTCGACCACCGCCAACGGCCACAAGTTCGAGCCGGCCGACCCGTCGGTCGTCGACGAGCGCGCGATGATCGTCGAGGTCAACGACGGCGACTACACGACCAAGTTCGTGTTCAAGCGCGGCTTCCAGGCCGAGAACCTGTCGGCCCGGTTCTCCCGCACCGACCCGGCCCTCCTGCCGGTCGGCTTCCGGATCCTCGCTCCCGACGACGGCTCCCGCTCGTACTACATCCTGTCGGACAACCCCGCGTTCGACACGGGCGTCGCCGGCTCGTGAAGTTCAACGTCAAGTACCTGGATGGCTCGGAGGTCGAAGTGGTTGCGACCGCTTCGGCTCTCCGGGCCTTCGAGGCACGCCACGACCAGGCGCTCCTGTTCGCGGTCGGTACCTACAAGTCGTACTGGGCGCAGGAGATCGCACACGCGTCGCTCGTGCAGCGTGACGACGCCGACCCCGACTTCGACGCCTGGCTCGAGACCGTCGAGACCGTTCGATACGAGATGCCGGTCGCGAAGCTCGCGCAGCTCGCGGAGACGCTGGGCGTCTCCGTCACCGCCGAGGACGTCGCCGAGGTGACGCCCACCCCTTCTGGGGGCGCGGCCAAGGATCGTTCACCCGAAGGCTCGTCGACGCCGCGCTCGACTCGGGGCAAAGCCTCCAAGAGCTGATCGAGCTCGGGGATCTCGACCCCGAGCTGCTCAACGTGGTGCTCGCGGTGATCGACGAGCGCCGAGCGGCCCGCGCCGCACCACCACCAACCGCTCCACCGACTTCGCCGCAGCCGGCGCCGGTGCAGCGCCAGACCACGCAGGCGATGTCGTTCGCCGCTGGGCTGGCAGCAGCGACCTCGAGGAGGTGACCCGACATGGCACAGGCAGGAACGGTCTGGGTCGACGTCCGGGGTGACACCTCAGGGCTGGTGCGCGACATCGGAACTGCAGCTCAGACCGCCGGCCGCTCCGTGGCCGGCGGTCTTGGCGCGGGCGCACGCACCGTCCTGTCCGACCTGGGCACCGCAGCCGGGGTGTCGGCCATCGGCATCGGTGCGATCGGTGGCGCTGCGGTCAAGGCGTCGATCGACTTCAACAAGTCGATGTCGGGCGTGTCCGCCGTCGCTGGGGCGACGGCAGCCGAGCTCGACCTGTTGCGCGAGGCGGCACTGCAGGCCGGTGCCGACACGGCCTTCTCCGCTTCCGAGGCGGCCCAGGCCCAGGGCGAACTGGTGCGCGCCGGCGTGTCCGTCTCCGACGTGCTCGGCGGTGCTCTGGCTGGCGCTCTCGGGCTGGCTGCTGCCGGTCAGCTGGACCTCGCCAACGCCGCGGAGATCAGCGCACAGGCGCTCAACATCTTCGACCTCGCAGGATCCGAGACGACACGAGTCGCCGACGTCCTCGCCGCCGGGGCCAACAAGTCGGCCGCTGACGTCGCGCAGCTCGGCGACGCTCTCCGACAGGGCGGTCTCGTCGCAGCGCAGACCGGTCTGTCTCTCGAGGAAACGGTCGGCGTCCTGTCACTGTTCGCCGACAACGCACTGATCGGCTCCGACGCAGGTACGTCGTTCAAGACGTTCCTGCAGCGGCTCGTTCCACAGTCGGACGCTGCTGCCGAGGCAATGGCAGATCTGGGCCTGCAGTTCTTCGACGCCACGGGCGCGTTCGTCGGTATCGAGGAAGTCGCCGGGCAGTTGCAGCAGGCTCTCGGTGGGCTGTCGGATGAGCAGCGCCAGGCGGCGCTCACGACCCTGTTCGGCTCCGACGCGGTGCGTGCTGCGTCGGTGCTGATGGATGGCGGCGCTGCTGCGGTGCGTGACTACACGGCGGCGGTGAACGACCAGGGCGCCGCGGCCGAGATGGCCGCCGAACAGCTGAACAACCTCGCCGGCGACATCGAGGAGTTCAAGGGCTCGGTCGAGACGTCGCTCATCCGCATCGGTGATCTGTTCGATGGCACGAACCGCCAGATCGTGCAGGGCGGCACCGAGATCGTCAACGTGTTCAACGAGTTCGCCACCACGCCTGCGTGGGCGGCGATTCAGCGCAACATCGACCGGCTCGCACTCGTCGGCGGCGGCCGACTCGGCGAACTTGCCGACCGGCTGTCCGGCGCCCTCGACAACATCGACACCGCCGACATTGACCGGGTCTTCGCCCGGCTCGAGGACGGCTTCACCACGGTGACCGAAGCTGCCGAAGGGCTCGAACCGGTGATCGCCGGAGTCGGCCTGGCGTTCGGCTCGATGGCACTGAGTGCTATCCCGTTCATCGGCCAACTGGTGCCGGCGATCTCTCCGCTCACCGGCCTGCTCGGCGGCCTGGTGCTCGGCTCGGAGCGGGGGCGTGACGCGCTCGCCGAGCTGGGTGAGCGTGCGGCCGACTTTGCCACGGGCACCGGCGCACAGTTGCTGGAGTCGCTTGCCGGCCTGGCCGCAGAGCTCTCCGACGGGCTCGTGTCTGCACTCGAGGACGTCGGAGGCGCAGTGTTCGACGCCGCTGACGCGCTCGGACCGGTGCTCGCCGGCGCGGTCAACGAACTGGGCCCGCCGGTGGGCGACCTGTTGGAGTCGCTGGGCGAACTGGTCGGCAACGTGCTGCCCCTGGTCGCCGAGCTCGCTGGCGACATCATCCCGCCGGCCGTCGACGTGCTCGGCGGTGCCCTGAAGCTGGCCGCCGAGGCCACCGGGTTCCTCGCCGACAACCTCGAGCTGCTGGCGCCGGCTCTCGGCCTCTTCGTGGCCGCCAAGTTCAGCGCCCAGATCGGCGCCATCGGTGAGGCATTCAAGGGGGCGGCCGGCCAGGTGTCGTTCCTGACCGAGTCGATCGGCCAGATCGCCGCCACGCAGGGCGTGTCCCGTCTGGAGGCGCTGAAGGGGGTCACGCAGGCCACCGGACGGGAGGCTGGTGCGCTCGCAGGCTCCCTGATCACCGGACTCAACCCCGCCATCGTGGGGGTGACGGGCGCTGTCACCGTCGGCGTGCTCGCCTACCAGCGGTACGCAGAGAACAAGGCGCGTGTCGCTGAAGCAGCCGACGGCTTGGCTGAGGCACTGCGCTCCGAGCGCGACGAGTTCGCATCCCTCAACGAACAGAGTGCCCGAAGCGTCTTGTCGAACAAGGACGCGCTCGACTCGTTCAATGAGCTCGGCGTGGAGCTCGGCGATGTGGTCAACATCACAGCGACGTACGGTGAGGAGGTTCGCACCCTGGACGACCTCTTCGCCCGCGACCTCGGCAACAACATCGAAGCGTTCCGACTGTCAGTGGAGGAGCTTCCGGCGCCCGTGCGTGAGGTTGCCAACGCCGTCGCTGAACTGGTCGAGACGGGCGCGATCGATCGGGGTGAGGCGCTGCGCCTCTTCCAGGCGCTCGACGAGTTGGCCCAGGGCAGCGCCGAGAGCATCGCCAACGCCAAGGCCGAGTTCCGGTCTCTCGCCCAGGAGGCAGCAGCTGACGGTGCGATCACCGCCGAGCAGCTCACCACCGCACTGGACGCCATCGCCAACGCCGACACGCCCGAGGAGCTCAACGCCGCGTTCAACCTGCTCAACGGGTTCCTCGGTACCACCGCAGACGAAGCCCGCCGAGCAGCCAACGAGATCCTCGGCCTGATCGATCAGGTGCAGGCGCTCACTGGCGCCACCCGTGACGTCGACGAGGCCGAGCGCCGGCTGCTTGACTCGTTCCAAGCGGTGCTCGAGTCGTTCGGCGAGTTCGGACCCGGCATCGACAAGACGACCGAGGCCGGCCGTCGCAACGCCGACGCGATCCAGCAGTCCGTCGAAGCAGCCGAGCGGTTGGCGGAGGCGCAGGCGCAGACCGACCTGACGGGCGAGTCGTCGCGACGCACCCTGCAGAACCTGGCGGACCAGCTGCTCGGCCTGCGCGACGCCGGACTGCTCACGGCTGAGGAGTACCAGCAGCTGCTCGACCTGTACGGGCTGACCCCGGCCGAGATCGAAACCACCGTCGCAGCGGACACCGCTGAAGCCACCGCCAAGGTCAACGAGCTGCGCCAGAAGATCCTCGACCTTCCCGGTGTGTCCGAGCCGCAGCGCTCCCAGCTGCTCGCACAGCTCGACCAGGGCAACATCAACGCGGTCGAGGCGACCATCGCCTTCCTCGCTCGCCAGCGTGAAGCGATCATCAAGATCAACCCGGTGCTCCCCGAGAACTCGCCGCTGCAGGGGTTCCCGATCTTCAACCCTGGTGGTGTGCGTCCGACCGGCGGCGGTGCGTTCAACCGTGACGCGATCGCCAAGTCGGCAGCGAACACCCCGGCGGAGATCCAGACGCAGGTCGGCATCGCACTCAGCCAGGGTCGGCTGACCGACGCAGCGAACCTCGTGAAGGCTTGGAACGACGACGCGGCCGACGGCAACATCACCAACCCGTTGTTCGTGCAGTTCGGGCTGGGCGGCAAGCGAGCCAAGGGCGGCCCGGTCAAGCCGGGTGTGCCCTACCTGGTCGGCGAAGAGGGGCCCGAGCTGATCGTGCCCGAGTTGGCTGCGTCGGTCGTGCCGAACGGTGAGACGACGCAGATCCTCGGCGGCAACATGGCGGCATCCGACGGCGCTGTCGTGGCTGAGCTGCAGGGCGTCCGTGCAGGGCTCGACAACCTCGCCACCGCGCTCGCCTCGGCTCGCCCCATCTACATCAGCGAGGCGGAGCGAGGTTCACGCACCGCCGAAGACGTCATCCGTATGGCCCGTCGACCGTTGCTGGGAGTGGGCTGACATGGGCGTCACAGAGAACCTTGTCACGATCGCAGGCGTCGACCTGAACGCCGGTCCGTTCGAGTGCCTGAACTCGCACGTCCTGACGGACCCTGCACCGAAGCGCAGAGAGAACGTCACGCAGGCCGGCGTCGACGGCGTGAAGGGCAACCCGTCGTTCAAGAACCCCCGCACCGTCGACGTCGAGGTACTGGTGCGCGGTGAGGCGTCGCCCGCTGGCGCTCCGTACACCGACACGTTCGAGGGCGTCGAACGGAACATCAACTACCTGCGCACCAACGTGTACGAAGCGACCGAGGACGCCAACGGATGCGTCGCCGCCGAGGTCACGTCGAGCTACGGCGGCGACTACATCGGCGACGTCCAGATCGACGACATGATCGCTCAGCCCGGTCTCGGCATGAGGATCGTCGTGTTCGAGGTGACACTGCCTGACGGCTATCTCCCGCTGGTGGGTGGTTCGTGACGATCGGTGCGGCCGTGTACGACCCGACGAACACGACGCTTGTCGCCAACCTGTACACCACCGGCTACGGCATCACCGACGGCAGTTTCAGTCGCCCGATGAACGCACCGGGCTCTGGGTCCGTCGCGGTCGTGTCGGGGCATCCGTCGGTCGCACAGTTGACCCCCGGCCGCGTGGTTCGCATCTCGTCGGCCGACGGTGTGGAGCAGTGCTTCACGATCGACGACAAGCCGAGCGCACCCGTGCGCGCCGAGGGGCGTGACCTCGTCGTCACCGTGTCGGGCGACGGTCTGCTGTCGCGTTGGCGTGAAGCTGTCGTCGCACCGTGGATCGACGTCGACGACTTCCCGAAGTCGTCGGTGCGCATGTTCAACTGGTCGTCGCCTGGGCTGGACGTGTCGGCCTGGTCGGACACCGTCTACACGCACACCCGCAGCACGTCGAACCCGCAGCGTCCGATCGCGTGGCTCGACGAGATCGCCGAATGGATCGGCCCGGCGGCTGAGAACCCGTCGATGACGGCCGGGTACTGGTACCTCGACGCAGAGTTCACACTGTCGGCCGACACGCAGATCGTGTTCCCCGCCTCGGCTGACGACGAGATGGTCACCGCCCTAGACGGTGTGACATTGATCGACGAGCAGCCCGAGTTCCCGGCGAAGGTGTGGTGGTACACCTACCGGGCTGGTGTCATGGTCCCCGCTGGCACGCACACGTATCGGGTGCGGGTCAACAACGTGGTGGGTCCGACGGCGTTCATCGGTGCTGCGTGGGAGTCGGACGGCACCACGTCGGGTGATCCGGTGTGGCTGACGAACTCTGATCCCGGCGACCCGTTCAGCCTCGATTGGAAGTGCCTCGCGTTCCCCAGCTCAGCGCCGGGGTTCACTGCCGGTGCGATCATCCGCATCCTGCTCGAAGAAGCACAAGCCCGCGGCGAGCTCACCGGCTGGACTCTCGACTTTGACGACGACGTTGACTCGGACGGCAACACATGGCCGGTCATCCCCGAGTTCTCCTGCCGTGTCGGCGACTCGCTCTACCAGGTGCTCGACAAGTTGGCCGGGACATGGATCGACATGGCCGCCGCCGACGCCGGCCTGGTGTTGCGGGCGTGGGACAAGAGCGTCGGTCAGGGCGCGACGACCGCCGTCACCCTCGACAGCGAACTGACCACGCTGAAGAAGTCGACCGAACGCGCCACATGTAACGCCGCCCTGTGCCTGTATGCCAAGGGTCAACGCTGGGTGCTGAACAGTGCGTCGATCGCTGCCCGTGGCCGCATCGCCAAGACCCTGCCGCTCGGGTCGATCGAGGACACCGACACCGTTGACGAGATCGGCGGCCAGTACGTCGACGCCTACGGCACCGACGCCGACAGTTACACGGCAGGCGTGCTTCCCGGCGCGACGCTCGGCCTGTCGCTCGGCGACACGTTCACGTTGGACGACTTCGCCGGTGTCAGGTTGGTCGGCAAGTCGGGCCGGGTGCAGGGCGACGACCTGGCCGTGTCGATCGAAGTGTCATCGAGGCTCGCCGAACGCCGGCTGCGGGTCGAACGTGTCGTGGATCGGGCCGTCGAAGCATCCGGTGAAGGCGCGGCGTCGGCTGCGCCTGCGGTCGACCTCGGCTCAGGCATCCCCGTCGGACGTGTGAACGAGCGTGAGTTGGGTTCGGGCTGGTCGATCGAAACCGCCGACGGCTTGGACAACACCGACCCGCTGGCAGGGTTGCCGATCGACAAGCCGACCCGGTTGACGGAGTGGGCTGTCACCGCCGACGCGTCAGAGGCGACGGGCGACACCGAGATCGAGCTGTGGCTCAACGGCAGCATCCTTGGCGGCCTGCCGTTCATCATCACGCTCGGCGCATCGGACGAGCTCGGCGAGCAAAACATTTTCGGCCCGGCGCTGGCGGTGCGTGGCGACGTGATCGCACCGCGCCCGAACGGCACCAACGGCGGCCACAAGAACATTGGCATCATCGTCAGGGGAAGTGAACCAGTCTGATGTTCGGCGCTCCGATCCTCACCGAGAACGGCACCGAGATCGTGGTCGCCCTGGTCGCCGCCTTGGCCCTGTTCGCTGCTGCGTGGGCGCCGGTGCAACGGACCCGACGTGCAGCCGAGTCGGCGAAGGACACGCTGGGCGAGAAGCCCGAGGACGACGTCACCGTCATCTCACTGTTGCAGTCGGTCTTGTCGGGTCAAGCCGATCTGGTTGGAAGGGTGGCAGGACATGACGGAACCCTCGCGGAGCACGCCGAGAAGCTGGTCGAGCACGACCGGTTGCACGACGAGCACATCGCCCGGCTCGAGCAGCACGCCGAGATCCTGCGCCAGTTGCGAGGCGAGACGAACTGAAGCCATGTGTGTTGACTGGCACGCCCCCTACGACGACGAGGACGACGAGCGATGACGGTCCCACACTCGGGCACCTGGCCTGGTGGCCGCTGGAAGCTCGCCCCCTGCCTGGTGGCGATGGAGGCCGAGGCCGATCGCATCGCGCCGAGGCGTCGGCGCACCTCGGACGGGTCGATCGGTGACCAGGCGCACGCCGTGCGCCGCTCGGACCACAACCCTGACGAGGAGGGTGTCACCGACTGGGTCGACGCCCTCGACATCTCGCACGACCCGGCGAACGGCATGGACATCCATGCTCACGCCCGCACCATCGCCGCCCGCCGCGATCCGCGCATCGACTACATCATCTCGAACCGGCGCATCTGGTCGAGGGCGAACCCGACCTGGCGTACCTACAAGGGCGACAACCCGCACACGCTGCACGCCCACTTCTCGGTGGTCGACGCCGGCCGTGGCGACACGTCGCCGTGGTTCAACGCCGTGCCGCTGTTCCCGACCGGCCCAACGCCGCCGCCGTACAACCCGCCAGGGCCCGCCCCGTTCACCCCTCCATCGCCAGGAGTCCCCATGCGCTTCTTCATCACCGATCCGGCCTACGGCATCCGGCTCGTCATCACCGACGGCTTCTGCATCGTCGACCAGGGCATCAAGGACCCCCTCGGCGGCCAGCTCCTCCCGACTGACGTCGGTGGGCCGATGACCCCGCAGCAGTTCGCCGACTTCTGCGCCATGTACGGCAACCGGCGCATGGCCCTCCCCCCGCGCTGATGCCGCTCACCACGTTCGACGCCGACTACAAGCGCCATGTCGGTGTGCGTTGGCGCGGCTGGTTCGACTCGCGGGGCCGGTTCCAGTTGCCGTGGGAGACGCTGTCGTGGCGCACCTGGCGGCCGCCGCCGTGTCCAAACCTCGACGGTGTCCTGTGGGTGAACGCACCGTGGCACCAGCCGGTCGCCGGCCTCGACGTCGACGCCGAAGCGACCGCCCTCCTGCACTCGCCCGAGTGGGACGCCCCGGTGCGCACCGGTGTCGGCGGGGTGTCGCCGGGCAACGTGTGGGGCGGGTCGCCGTGGCAGGACGTCACCGGGATGCCCATGTGCACGGTGTGGGAGACCGGCGAAGCGCAGGGCGCGGATCTGATGCCGTGGGTGTGGCAGCGCCACGAGGTGCCGCTGCCGCCGGTGGTGCGCCGCTACGACGACCCGACCGGCTCACAGGACGTGCAGTGGGTCGGCATCGACTTCGAGCGTCGACTGATGTGGGAGTGCGGGGCGATGCGACCGCGGCCCGGCACCAGCGACTGGGTGGCCCGCGGTGTGACCGTCTGGGATCTGGACGCACCGTGGGACGCCGGTCGCGGCGGATGCACGGCGACGTGGCTGCCGCTCGTCGCCGGCATCCCACGGGCCGAGGAGTTCGCTCGCGGTCACATCGACCACGCGCTCTGGTTCGTCGCTGACCGGTACCGCACCGGCGAGGTCCGCTGGCCGGCACGGGCCACCGACGGCAACTTCGACGGGGCGCCGCTCGTCGCCGGGATGCGCCTGGCGCTCGACCCTGCGTGGCGGCCATCGAAGCCGCTCACCCGCGACCAGGAGACGCTGGTAGAAGCGATGCGCCACGACACCGGGTTCGGGTTCATCGTCGCCGACCGCACGCATCCGGAGCACGGCTCCACGATGCGCGACGCGATGGACCCCCGAGTGCTCGTCGCGGATCTTGGCATCCACCACCACGACCTGCTGGTGCTGCGGTCGTGACCGGGGCGGCGGTCGAGGTCCCAGACCTGGCCGCCGCGCTCACCATCGCTGACCGCGCCACCAGCCGCTGGGCCGGCATGGCGCACCACGACGACATGAACCAGGCAGCCAGGATCGCCATCTGGCGGGCCGTCGAACGTGGCCGCACCGACGCGCCGCTGCTGTACCGCACCGCCACGGCGGCGGCGATCGACGAGCTGCGGCTGCTCACCGGCCGACGCGCGAGCACCCGGGCCTTGCGCCGGCCGATGTCGATCGACCACGAGACGTTCATCGAGCCGACCGTGGAACTCGACCCGTTGTCGGGGGTCGCCGCCGACCAGATGCTGTGCCGGCTCGCCGGGGAGTGCCACGACCAGCTCGACCGCGACCTGCTCGCATCGATGATCGGCAACGACGGCGCCGGCGGGTACCACGGCGAGTCGATCGCCGCCCGCCACGGGGTCACGAAGTCCGCTCTGTCGCACCGACGCCGCCGGCTGCGCGCCGTCGCCCGGTCCCTCGCCGCCTGACCGATCCCGGCGTTCCGTGCCGTCGGCAGGAATCGAACCTGCGGCGCCCGAGGGCTACGGGGTTACAACCCGCTGAGCGTCCATCGCTCACCAACGGCTGAGCGGAGGGTGGAGGAGTCGAACCCCTACCTGCCGGCACCCTCGGGTTCGAGCCGAGTTGCGGACCATCCCGCGGCACCCTCCATGTGTGGAGGTGCCGACGATCGGCACCCCTAGCGGGGTGACGACGAATAGCGGAAGGCGTGTGCGGCGATCACGTCGCCATCTTCCCACAATCCGACCAGGAGGTCACCCCCATGAACACCCTGTCCGTGCTGCTCGTCGCAGCAGTCACCATCGCCACCGAGGTGCAGCTGACACCGCTGGTGGTCACGATGCTCGTCGGGCTCATCATCCCGATCGTCGTCGGCATCATCACGAAGTCCGGCGCGCGCCCGCAGGTGAAGCAGGTCGCCACGATCGTGCTCGCCGGCATCACCGCGCTGATCACCTCGTCGACGCTCGCCGACGGCTCGGCCGTGTTCTCGGTGGAGACGCTGCTGCTCGCCGGCTTCACCTGGCTGGTGTCGATCGCCTCGTACCTGGGCGTGTACCGGCCGCTCAACCTGAACGACCACACCGTGCCGGACAGCGGTCTGGGCACCGTGGTCGAGACGACCGGCTTCGAGAAGGGCTGACGACCGATGGCCGACGACGAGCAGGGCACCGTCGAGCTGAGGGACAAGGTGGTCGGCGACGACTGGGTGATCCCGGTGTACGTCGACGAGTCCTCGACCCTCGACATGAGCGACTGGGACCCGGAGCAGACCCGGGCCCAGCTGCGCACCGCCGACGGTGGCCTGCTCGCGTCGGGTGTCGTGCAGGGCGATCCCGTCGAGGGCATCGCCGTGGTGGTGTTCGACGGCGACGAGGACCGCAACGTCCCGGCCACCGACCTTGAGGCCGGTGCGCTGATCATGCTGATCCGCGACGAGGACACGGCGTCGATCCCGACGGGTGACCCGGTGTTCCTGCAGGTGTCGACGAGGGCGGAGTCGCTGATGGGGCGCCAGACGGTCGCGACGTACTCGTGGATCCCGCGCACGCAGGTGGAGGTGAACCCCTGATGGCTGAGCTGGTGCTGAACGTGCACGACACCACGGGAGCGGTGCTCAACGTGGTCGACGGGACGGCGATCACCCACCGGGTGCTGCGCGGCCCCGTCGAGGTGACCGGCGGCGGCGGTGGCACGACGATGCCGGCCGGCACGGCCGGCCAGGTGCCACAGGTGCAGTCCGGGTCGACCTACGTGCTGGTCACACCGAACACGCCGAACGGGCTGCTGCGCCTCGACGGCGACGGCACGATCCCGGACAACCGGATCCCGTCGTCGATCGCACGCGACAGCGAGGTCACCTCGGCGATCGCCTCGGCCCGCACGGCGTGGCCGGTCACGATCCGCGTGCCGTTCCCGGTGAGCGCCCTCGGTGGCTCGATCACCTCCGGTGTCGCCACCATCGCCGCGTTCTCCTCGACGCCGTCGGGCGCGCTCATCTGGCTGCTCGGCCAGTCCAGCTCGGCCGACGACGGCATCTACCGCTCAGCCGGCGGCGGCGTGTTCAACTTCGTGGAGAACCCGGTGGCCGCAGCAGGCGCGGGCCGCCTGCTCGGCGTTGCCGTCGACCTGCGCCTCTCGCCGCCGACGGGGTCGCTGTGGCGAATCGACGTCGTGTCGGGTGTGCCGGTGGCCACCGACGTGCTCGGCGGGCTGGCGGTGCTGGAGACGAGCGCGGCCGCTGCGGAAGATGCGGCGGCGGCAGCAGCCGGAACGGCTCGTGGGAACGCAGAGGCGATCGCTCTGGTGCCCCGCCACGGGGCCCGGGTCGAGTTCCCGGGCGACACGGTGGGCCGACTGTCGACGCCTTCGCTCGGCGACGTGTTCACCGCCGGCTATGAGGTGCGCTCGGTGATCTGCCCGACGTTCCGCACCGACAGCTCGCGCTACTGGGAGTTCGCCACCCAGTCCGACGATGGCACTGGGTCGATCGACAACCACGAGGCGGCGCTGTTCCGCGGCGACCCGGCGTTCGACTTCGACGAGGACGCCCTCTATTTGTTCTTCGAGGCCGTCCAGGACGGTGAGAGCAGCGAGATCACCAACCGGCTGAACGGGCGGCTCTCCACGACGTGGGGGCAGTGGGTCGAGGTCATGGTGCGCGTCGACTTCGGCACGGGCACCGTGACCGGTTGGGAGCGCGTCACCTACGAGCGCGACGACGGCTCGACCTATGTGACCAGCTCGGTCGACGGCGCCGTGTTCCGCAAGGTCGCCGAGGTCATCGACGCCCAGTACGACTCGATCAACAGCTCGGTCTACGACTGGTGGATCGGCAACACGTTCCTGGGGGCGTGGGCCCGCACTGTGTGGCGCGACGGTCCCGACGGCGACCTGGTCGACGACGTGCGCGCTACCGACATCACCCCCGGCGAGACGTCGTTCACCTCCACCGGCGGCAACCCCTGGACCGTCGGCGCCGGCGCGGTCGTCGTGGCCGACGTCGAGGACCGGGTGGTCGCCCTCGAATCGGCCCCGGCCAAGGTGCCGACCACCCGCACGCTCGCGGGCCTCGACCTGTCTGCCGACCGCAGCGCCGCGGACTTGCGCACCGCGCTCGGCCAAGGCGGCACCGTGGTGAGCGACCAGACGTTCGCGTCGAGCACTGCGTCGGTGCAGGTCAACATCCCCGCCGGGACCACTCGCATCAGGTTCCGTTTCGCCGGCCTGTCCACCCGCACCGCCGCCTCCGACGCGCTGCGGATGACGATCAACAGCAACACGACCGACTCGATCTACTCGGCGCAGGCAGGCGTTGCGATCAGCGCCGGGCTGCAGCTCTCCAACGAGATGCCCGGCTCCCAGACCAACACCGACCGCGCCGGCGTCGTCGAGGGCGTGCTGCACCTGCTGCCCGGCAAGCGGCCGTCCGGCACATCGACTGCGACGTCGCACCTGTCGACGGCGACCGCTTCGGGCAACGGTCGCGTGTTCGGCCTGGAGATCGGCAGCACCGTCGCCGTCACGACCGTCGAGTTCTTCTTCTTCGCCGGCAGCATCGCCGCCGGTTCCCGTCTCACCGTGATCGCCGAATGAACGGAGCAGCCATGACCCGCACCGACACCGACGGCACCTGGACCTCCGACGACGACGGCGTGACCTGGATGTTGACCGATCCGTCGCAGGCGTGGCTCGACGCCCGAGCCGGCCAACCAGAACCAGACCCCGACCCGCTTGCCAGCGCCCTCGAAGTGCTCGGCGAACTCAGCGCCGACGACCTGCGCAAGGTCGTCGCGCTCGGCGTGCTGTTCACCCAGCCGGCCGCGGTCGCCGCGCTCGAACAGGCCGTGTCCACCTCTGATCCGATGGCCGGTGTCGAAGTCGTCACCGACGTGGTCGTCACCGCAGCGGAGGCCTGATGGCAGGCAAGTACACCCAACTCGCGATCGTCGCCGGGTTCAATACCACGACGCTCGCACCAGTCGTGATGACGTCACCCGACCTCGTCAACTGGACCACTGTGGCGTCGTGGCCGGGTGGTGCAGCGGATCAGGTGTCCGTCGCCGGCGACACCTACTGGGTGATTACCGCTACCGAGTTCGCAGGCAACAACTACGCCTACTCGTTTGACGGCGCCAACTGGACGCTCGGCAGCACCTCACCGAGCCTGCAATCGGTCGCGTGGACCGGCACGAACTACGTCGCCGTACGCGAGTCGGGCGCAACCGCTTACACGACACCGATCGCATCGACGGCGTGGGGCGGCGCCGTGTCCACCGGGACATCGGGGACGTTCCGCCAAGTGGCATCCGACCGCAACGGCACCGTCGTCGGCGTGCTCACCACCGGGTCAGGCCAGCCGCCGATCTTCTACTCGACCGACGACGGCGCCTCATGGTCGACGCACACCCCGGCCAACAACACCTTTGGCGCCCTCGGTGTCGCCTACGGCGCCGCAGGGTTCGTGGTCGTGCGCGCGCGGTTCTCTGGTGGTAGCGACTCCGTGATCGTGTCGGCGTCGGGGACGTCGTGGACGACGGTCACCACCGGCCACGTCAATCATGCCTGGTACCGGGTCGCCTACGGCGGCGGCAAGTACCTCGCCATCGGCATCAACAACTCGTCACAGACCCGCACCATGTCATCGACTGACGGCACGACGTGGACGTTGCACACCCCGTCTGGGCTCCCTGCTGGCGTCTCGCAGGCGGGAGTGTTGACGTGGTGGGCGGGACTGTTCGCGTTCGTGCCGACGTCGTCGGGCACGATCTACACGTCGTCCGACGGCATCACATGGACCGGCACGACGTTCGCAAATCGGGACTGGCGCGGCATCGCCGCCGGGCTCGCACGACCCCGCGGTCGCCGCGGCCTCGGCCTGATCCGCGGTTAACCGCACCGGTCCTCCAACCAGTACCTAGCTTCCCGCTGCGCTTCCCGGCCACCGTCGGTCATCTCCGCAGCAACCACCGTGTACCCAGCGGCCCGCGCCTCGGCACAGAAGTCGACCCGCTCACCCGTCGTCATCCCGCCCCACACCACGTCACGCGCATCGACCGGCTCGGGGTCGTCGGGCCCGTCGATGACGTCCTGACGCACCCACAACGCACCAGCGACGATCAGCACGACCACCGCACCCACACCCGCCACCCACAGCAACGCCGCAACCTGATTCCGTGTCACCACGCCTCCTCGCCCTCTGGGTGAGGAGGCTACTTGCGCGTCCGGGGCCAGGTCATCCCATCCCTCGTCCCATTCTTCGGCCCGGGACCGCACACAGCACCCAGTCACAGCCATGCCGATCCGGCATGGCTGCGGCCCGCTGCGGCCTGTCGAGGGGGTCGCGCCGTTCTTGTAAACAGCTGCGCTACGCCGCGTATCGCCGCCCCTCCATCGACTCGGCGAGCCCCCTCGGTTCACGGCGCAGGTAGTACTCCTCGGTGGTGCTCACGGTGCGGTGGCCGAGCACGGCGCGCACCTGCTCGAGCTGGGCGCCCGAGTCGAGCATGTCCTGGGCGCAGGTGTGGCGCAGCGCGTGTGGCGATGTGCCGTCGTACGGGAACGCCTTGAGGCCGGCATCCGCGATCCACCTGCGCACCAGCACCGACAGCCGGTTGGCCGACACCGGGTGCGGCTGGAGCCGGCGGCTGTTCGCGATCAGCGGGCCCGACGAGCGCCCGAGCCCGCGCACGTACGGCACCAGCAGCGCCCAGGCCTCGGCCGGGATGTGCACAGTGTGGGTCACGTCGCCGTTGCCGCCCTTCGCTCGCACGTCGAGCCGGCGGCGGGTCACGTCGATGTCCTCGATGAGCACCCGGGAGAGGTCGACGCAGCGCAGGCCGCACTGCACCATCAGCATGACGATCAGCGTGGCCCGGTCGTCGGGGCAGGCGTCGAGCAGGCTCGCGACGGCGGCCCGGTCGAGGTTGCGCGGCGGCCTCGCCGGGACCTTCACCCGGGGCACGTCGTAGGCGACGTCGTCGGCGAGCACGCCTGTGCGACAGAGCCAGGCGGTGTAGGGCCGCAACCGTGCCCGGCGCATCTTGCGCGTGTTCGGCCGGATCACCCGGTCGTGGCACCAGCTGGTCGCCAACGGCAACGTCCAGGCGCCGGGTTCGCCGGCGTGCCGGTGCCATTGCAGGAGCGTGGCGCGCACGTTGACGACGCTCGACGGTGCGAGCTCGCAGCGCTCGACGCGGTGCGCGATGTAGGTGTCGACGTGCACGTTCCCCTCCTCCCGCCTCGGGGGCAGCGTACGGAGGACGTGAAGGGTTCCCACTGGGGTGATCTACTCAGGCCGCGGCCAGTAGGTGCAGCTGGGGACGTGTATCCGCTGGTTGTGCGTTCGAATCGCACGGGGCCCACGAAGCATCAGGTTCACCGTCCCCCGGCTCTTCGCCGGTCCACAGCCAGTGGAAGTCGTAGCCGGTGAACGCTGCCCAGGTGGCGACGTAGGCGCGGGACTGGGCTTCGTTGCCGGGGCGCTCGTACTTGGCGACGGTGTTGCGCCCGATCCCGGTGAGTGTCGCGAACGCCTTGCGGTCGGGTGATCCGTCCATGCCCTCGCGAGCTGCGCGAAGCCTGTCGGCGCGCCCCCACACATGGAACCGGCCGCCCTGTGTTGGTAGGTGGATGGTGCTCATGCACCCATCGTGATCCTCTGCACCAACTTGTGCAAGAGGGGATTTCGTCACAGGTGCTTGACAAGGTTGGTGCATATGCACGAGGGTGTGCATATGCACCAACCGGAGCACATGACCATCGCCCAGGTGGCCGAACTGCTCGGCGAATCCCGGTGGACAACCCTACGCCGAGTCCGATCCGGCCAGCTGTCCGCCGTTCAGCACGGCGGCGGCACCAACCCGTACCTCGTGGCCCGACGGGATGCCGAAGCACTCGCCACCGAACTGGCCGAGGCGGCGTCGTGAGGTCGCCGGTCGAACGCTTCATGGCGAAGGTCGAGCGGCTGGCCGACGGCTGCTGGGTGTGGACGGCGAGCCGCGACCACTGCGGGTACGGCAAGTTCCACGACGGCCGCATGGTCATGGCGCACCGCTGGTCCTACCAGCACCACGTCGGCCCCATCCCCGACGGCCTGGTGCTCGACCATCTGTGCCGCAACCGGGCCTGCGTGAACCCGGCGCACCTCGAGGCGGTCACCCAGCGCACCAACCTGCTGCGGGGCGAGACCTACACCGCCAGGGTCCTTCGCCCCTACTGCGATCGCGGCCACATCTACGACGGCATCCGATCCGACGGGTACCGCTTCTGCCGGGAGTGCGCCCGAGTCGCCAAGCGTGAGTGGGCTCGCCGCAACGCCACGCGCAACGCCGAGGCCGCTTCGTGAGCACGATCGTCGCGCTCGCCGTCGTCTCGGTGCTGACCGTGGCCTACGTGCTCACCGAGCACCCGCTGCTGTTCGTCGCCCTCGCGGTCGCCGCCGTGGTGCTCGCCTGGGTGGGCCTGCGCGACGAGCCCGACCGTGTCGAGCTGGCGCCCCGCTCCCCGTTCGACGGGCTCGACCGGTGACCGCCGCGCAGGTGCTCACCGCAGGGCTCGGCAACCTGATCGCCGCGCTCGCCGTCGCCGTCGTCGTGTTCGGCGGCACGGCGCTCGTCGCCCACCGCCGGGACCGTCGCCAGCTCGAGCGGGACGGCGACCGATGACCGTCGCCGCCTGCACCGTGTTCGTCGTGATCGCCCTGGTCGCCGGCTACCGCATCGGCCGCGCCGAGCGGCCGCCGCGCCGGCACTGCCCGGACTCGTACTGGGCGGGCTACCGCCGTGGCCACGCCGATGGCCAGCACTTCGCCTTGATCTGCGAGCGCAGACCGTCTCGCAACTGATCGCTCGGGGTCGTGGTGGTGCACCGCCCTCCCGGTGCGCCCCTGGGGCCGGCCCCGAGCCCTCCAACCCACAAGCCAAGCGCCCACCCCTGTTGCTCTGACTGGGAGCAGGGATGGGCGCCGACGAAAGGACAGCCTAGATGGCTACCAACACGCCCCCCGGCATTCACCGGGTCACCCCGGACGACGTGAGCGTGATGCTCATCCGTGACCGGCACCTCAGCGTCGGGTTCCTCAACGAGCACGGCACCGACGCCGGTGTGCTCTACCCGGACGGCGACACCGACCGGGAGCGCCTCGAGAACCTCCTGGCCATCGCCCAGCGGATGCGCCAGGCCGCACTCGACCTGATCGCCGACCTGCAGGGCGACGACGTCGCCGAGGTGCACACGGCGCTCGGCCGGCCGCTGCCGCTGCCCGACGCCGCACCCCTGCACGGCACCACCACCACGGCGGTGCCGGCATGAGCGGGCCCTACGACCAGTCCGTGATCGACCGGTTCGAGGACAAGGTCGACCGATCCGACGCCGACGGATGCTGGCTCTGGACCGCCTCGGTGGACCGGAAGGGCTACGGCCAGCTCAACGTGATCCACGCTGGCCAGAAGCGCCCCCGCAAGGCCCACCGCCTGAGCTGGGAGATCCACCACCAGGCCGAACTGGCGGCCGGGCAGTGCGTGCTGCACCACTGCGACACGCCGGCCTGCGTCCGCCCCGACCACCTGTTCGTCGGCACGGTGCACGCCAACAACACCGACATGGCCATGAAGGGGCGCCACGCCAACCAGGTGAAGACGCACTGCTCCAACGGCCACGAGTTCACCGGCGAGACGATCACGCGCGGCGACCGGGTCAGCCGCATCTGTCGAACCTGCCGACGCGAATCGCAGCGGCGCTGGAACCAGAGGAACGCAGCATGACCATCCAGCTCGACTCCGAGCCCGCCGTCCGCCGAGATCGATGGGGCCGCTATGTGGTCGTCCCCCCCGAAGGCGGCAAGCCGACCGGCTACCAGCGGGCCACCACCCTCGCCAAGGTGCTCGAGGACACCTCCAACCTCATGGACTGGGCGTGCCGCATGACGCTGCTCGGCGCCGCCCAACGCCCCGACATCCTCGCCGCCGCACAGACCACCAGCGCCGACGACCGCAAGGCGCTGAACGCCATCGTCGAGCGCGCCAAGGACGCCGGCGGTGCGACCATCCGCCGAGACCTCGGCACGGCGCTGCACAAGATGGTCGAGAACAGCCATGCCGACCCCACCTACGTGGTGCCGGAGCAGTACCGGGCCGACGTCGAGGCGGTCAACGCTGCGATCGAGGCGGCTGGGTTCGATGTCGTCACCGAGTTCTCCGAGAAGATCCTGGTGCTCGACGTGATCCAGGTCGCCGGCATGTGCGACCTGGTGCTGCGCCGGCGCTCGGACGGCCAGCTGTTCATCGCGGACCTGAAGACCGGGGCGAGCGTCAACTACGGAGCGCTCGGCTGGTCGATCCAGCTCAGCTGCTACGCCCACGCGGACAACGTCTACGTGCAGGGCCCGGCGAAGGACGGGTCCGAGGATCAGCGCCTGCCCGCACCGGCCGTGGACCGCACGACCGGGCTGATCTTCCACGTGCAGCCGGGCTCCGGTGCCTGCGACATCCACGCCCTCGAGCTGTCCGAGCGACGCCTGGAGCTGGCCGTCGCAGTGCGCACCGAGCGCAAGCGCAAGGGGCTGTTGGTCCCGTTCAAGATCGAGGGTGGTGGCACGGCCGGCACGGCAACGCAGGACGTGACCACCACCCCGGACACGTCGGTCGAGCCCACGCCCCCGCGGGCTCCCGACCAGCCGGCGGCGGAGGACACCCTTCCTCCCTCCGCCGCCGGCGACCCCGTGCCCGTGGCCAGCGCGCTCGACGCCGTCATGCACCAGACGCGGGTCGCGTGGGTCATGAACCGGATCGACGCTCTCGTCGCCAACCCTGCGGCGGCGCCGTGGCTCGGCCAGCTGTGGCCCGTGACGGTGCCGCGGCCGAAGGAGACCCCGGGCGGGCCCGGGGCCTGGACCGCCGAGCAGCTCACCGCCGTCGTCCGCTGCGTCGACCAGGTCGAAGCGCAGATCGAGGCGCCGTTCGGCGACCCGGATCCTGCTGTGGCGGCGGCGCAGCGCGCCGAGCTGGACCGCCGCACCGAGGCAGCCACCCCGGTCGTGCACCGGCTCGCTGCGCCGGACGACGGCGCGGTGATGGCCGAGCCGACCGACGTCGACTGGCAGCGCCGGGTGCTCACGCAGATGACCGAGGACCAGCAGGCCGAGGTGCTGCAGTGGATCCGCGACGCCCAGTCGGCCGGCGTGCCGTGGGCCATGTCGCCCCCGGGTGAGCCGACGCCGCTGCGCCGCCTGGAGATCGCCCGAGCCGCGCTCGAGCTCGCCCAGCTCGTCGGCCACACACCGGGCGACGACACCGGGCCCCGGGCCGCGCTCACGCTCGTGATCGGCGAGGACGCCCAGCAGCCCGTGCACCGGGTCGGTGCGCTGCTCGGCACGTTGACCACCGAGCAGGCCACGCAGCTGGCCGAGCTCGCAGAGACCCATCGTCTGACGGTGCGCGAGGACGGCCAGCCCCGCCTCGAAGCCGTCGCCTGACCCTCTACCAACACAGCAACTCACAGGAGAACCACCATGCCGATCACTCTCGACGAGCCGCAGGGTCCCCGGGTCCCCGTCATGAAGCGCCAGCGCATCGGCGACACCGTCGTCGGCGCCGTCGTGCGCACCGTGCAGCGCGACGTGCTCAAGGACGGCCAGCCCGCCCTCAAGGACAACGGCAAGCCCCGCCAGGAGCTCGTCGTCACCATCGTCGTGCTGCCCGGCACCACCATGCCCGCCGGCATCGGCCAGGACACACCCGCCGCCGTGCCCGCCCCGGGCGAGGTGACCCGCATGATCCTGCGCGGCGCCTCGTTCGGCCAGTGGATCGAGGCGAAGAACACGCTCGGTCAGCTGCAGGTCGGCGACATCGTCACCCAGACGTTGGACCACGCCCAGGTGTACAACGCCCAGGGCGCCCCCACCGGCCCCAAGCTGACGACCCAGGCCGAGGTCGACGCCGTGCCCCGCGGCCAGTCCGTCGGCGTCTACGGGCCGCTCGCGCTGCGCCGGGCCGCACCGGCCGAGGCGCAGTGGGTGCAGCTGGCGGAGGCCGAGTACCTGGCGGCCACCGCCGTGACCCTGCCCGACACGGGCGCCGATGCAGCGCCGGCCCACACCGGGCCCCTCTCGGGCTTCTGACCGATGGCGATCGTGCTCACGGTCGTCGCCGACGGCCCCGCAGCTCTCGCCGAGCTGTGGGGCCACCTCGGCGGCAACAAGGCCGAAGTCGACATCGTCGGCGACGAGATGTTCATCGCCGTCGACCTCACCACACCCGAGCCCGAGCCGGAGGCCCAGGTCGAGGAGGTGCTCAGCCACCCCATCCACCGCGATGGCCCGTGGGAGGACGCCGAAGAGGCGCCCGAACCCGACCACGACGGCCACACCGTCGACGTCGGCCAGGTCGAGGAGGTCGAGGCAGAGGCAGAGGTCGTGCCGATCGACGCCGGCTCACGGGCCAAGCACCCCGCCGGCAAGGCCGTCGACGCCGACAGCTGCGCCGGAGCGATCCTCGCCGCCCTCACCGCGGAGCCCGACGTGCAGTTCACCGTCATGGACATCGTGGCGGCCGTCGACGGCTACAAGGAATCGACCATCAAGTTCACGACAGCGCAGCTGACCCGCGACGGCCAGATCGCCCGGGTCGGCCGGGGCTTGTACCAGGCGGTGCAGGCGTCGTGACCGTGCTCGACCTCCTCGGCGTCGAACAGCCCAACTGGGTCGAGCACGCCGAATGCCGCGGCGCACCCACCGAGCAGTTCTTCCCCGAACGCGGCGAGGACACGAAGGCCGCCAAGGCGATCTGTGCCATCTGCCCCGTGTCGGTCGAGTGCCTCGCCTGGGCGCTCGACCACGGCGAGAAGAACGGCATCTGGGGCGGCACCAGCGAACGTGAGCGCCGCAGCCTGCGCCGCAACTGGACGCGTGTGGCATGACCATGACCGACGACCACCCGCTGCCCGACCTGGACACGTGGCGCGACCTCGCCGCCTGCCGGGGCGCTGACACCGCCATCTTCTACCCCGACGTCGGCCAGTCCGCCGACGCCGCCCGACGCATCTGCGCAACCTGCCCCGTCGCCCAACAGTGCCGCAACGAAGCCAGCCTCACCGGCGAGCTCGGCGTGTGGGGCGGTGCGACCGAACGCGAACGCCACGGCGGCCGACGATCCCACCACCCCTCCTACCGGCCACCCACCGCCAAGCAGCGCCTCCACGCCGCACTCAACGACCAGTGGACCACCACGCACGCCCTGGCCGAACGCCTCGGCATCACCGTCAACACCGCCCAGAAGAAGCTCGCCGACCTCGCCGCCGAAGGCCAGGCCGAGCACTACCCGGGCGGCTACTGGAAGGCGACCGATCGATGATCCACCCGTACGGCGACCCGGCACGCACCGAGGTCGAAGACCACCAGGGCCTCGCCGAAGCCAGCTACTACACCGCCCGGTCCGCACTCGCCCACGGCGACCTGCGCCGCGCCGTCACCAACCAGCAGCGCGCACGCATCAACTCGGCCGCCGCCCGCGCCGCCTACCAGGCATGGCTCGAGGTGCGCAGGTGACCAGCCCCGTCGAGTTCGAGGTCATCGGCATGCCCGCCGCCCAAGGCTCCAAGCGCCACGTCGGCAACGGCGTCATGGTCGAGTCGTCGAAAGCGCTGAAGCCATGGCGCCAGGCGGTCGCCGAAGCCGGGCGCGACGTCGCCGCCGACGTCGGCCAGTACGACGAACCGCTCCACCTCGAGGTGTGCTTCCGGTTCCCGATGCCGAAGTCGCGCCGTGCAGCGGTGCGTCAGGCCGGCATCGCGTCGAAGACGACCGCCCCGGACCTGGACAAGCTGATCCGCTCCACCGGCGACGCGCTGACGACCTCCGGCCTGATCCGGGACGACGCTCTGATCTGCTCGGTGCACGCCTCCAAGCTCGAGGTCGTCGGCTGGGCCGGCGCGGTCATTCGCCTGGTGCCGGTGCCATGAGCCCGCTGCCCGAACAGGCTGTCGACCCCGCGGTCATCGCCCACATCCGCCGCCAGCTCGCCGCAGGCAACTTCGACGGAGCCGTCTACCCGTGCCGCTGCCAGTACCTCGACATGGCCCGCTCGTGGCGGCTCTGCGCCTACCACGACGGCCTCAACGACGGCATGGCGATGGCTGACACCGTGACGTGCGCGTGTGGGAAGCCCGCCACCGGCACCGCCGGCGGCATCCCGGTGTGTGGAGATGACCGATGAGTGACCGTCCCGACCACGACCTCGCCGACCGGCTGAGCATCGAGCACCAGCACCCGTCGCCGAGCGGCAAGATCGGCCTCTGCCAGTGCCCGAGGTGTCCCGATCTGCGTGCTGCTGCTGCCCAGTTGCGCCAGCTCACCGACAAGAACGCCGAGAACGAGAAGGTTATCGAGTGGGCGCGCCAGCTCACCGACAAGAACGCCGAGAACGAGAAGGTTATCGAGTGGGCTGACGACGCCCTGAAGCGCCGAGATAGGACCATCGCCGATCTGCTGGCCGAGCGTGACGCTGCTGTCGCCCGAGCCGACGAGTTGGAGCGACGCATCGAGCAGGCACGACGAGCCACGGCAGGACCAGACCAGAGCCACGACGAGGAGATGACTGATGGCTGACCGCCCCGACCACGACCTCCCCGGCCGAGCACGCGCACTGCTCGCCGCCGCCACACCCGGCCCGTGGACGCGTCCATCGCCAACCTCCAACTGGTTCACGGTTCCCCAGCCCATCCAGATCGACGAAGCCGACTGGGGTCAGGAGGCGCAGGAGGGCGGGGCCATGTGCGGCTACCGCATCGGCACGCTGGCCGACGAGCGGGCATGGCGCTACGCCGACATCGATCTGATCGCTGCTGCCCCGGACCTGATCGCTGGCCTGTTGGCCGAGCGTGACGAGTACCGCCGCCAGCTCGACACCCTCCGCAACGCCATCGGGGACGCCGACAACCTGCGGCTGCTCGGCGACACGTTCGACCTGCCCATCCTGCGCCGCATCGCTGATTCGGTCGACGCTCTGGCGGCTGTCGGTGACCCTGAGGCGTGTCCGTCGTGCGGCTGGCGAGGCGAACCGCTCGACCAGCTCCGGCACGGACTCTCGATCGACTGCCCCGACCCTCGGCACACCCAGAACCCCGAGGAAGGCGACACCGCTCCCACATGACCGCCGTTCCCGCCGTCGCGAACACCGAGCAGTGCCCATGCGGCCGACCGCTCGACCCCGCCGTCTTCCACGACGACGACCACCAGGGCCGCCAGCTGTGCGTCACCTGCTGCCCCACCTGCGAACACGAACGCCACACCCAGCCCTGCACCCAGTTCGCACCCGCACCCGGCGCCGCCTGGGCCTGGTGCGACCACTGCGGCTGGCGCGCCGACCACCACGACACCGCCAGGAGCACGACGTGACTGTGACCGCCATCCAGACGCGCTACGCCGGCCACCACTTCCGCAGCCGACTCGAGGCCCGCTGGGCCGTGTTCTTCGACCACGTCGGCATCCGCTGGCAGTACGAGCCCCAGGGCTTCGAGCTGAGCGCCCGGCTCTCGTTCGGCGACACCACGTACCGCTACCTGCCGGACTTCTGGCTCCCCGACCACCAGCTGTGGGCCGAGGTCAAGGGCCAGTTCGACGACCAGGAGCTACTGAAGACCCTCAACTGCCTCGCCGCTCTCAGCTGCAACGAGGGCGCAGGTCGACACGACAGCGGCGGGCACGACGCCATCGTCCTCGGCCCAATCCCCAACGACGGGCACCGGGTGCCGGCCGGGCTCTGCATGAACAAGGGCCTGCTGATGGCCGGGCCCTGGACCGGACAGTCCGGCTGCCTCCACGACAACGGCGCCGCCGACCTGGTCATCGCCGGCGACTTCGGTGGCGACCTTCACGACGTCATCGAGGGCGCCCGCGGTTGTCGCGTGGAAGAAGTCCGCGACACCCTCACCAACGGCTACCGCACCGCAGGCAGGCCCCTCGGATGGGACGCGGCGCTCGACGCAGCCCGCACCGCACGCTTCGAGCACGGGGCCACACCCCGATCGGAGGTGACGTGACCGAGGCGCTCCGCACCGTCACCGCACACCTCGTCGACACAGAGCGACTCGTCGACCGCTACACCACCGCCAGCGCACGCATCCGGGTCCACGGCATCGACGACGTCGACATCGACGAGCTCCGCCAACAGGTCGACGACGCTGTGCTCGCCGTCGTCACCGAGTGGGAGTGCATCGGCAGGCCCGGCGAACTGCTCGAGCGGATCATCGCGCTGCCCGGCGCACACCAGGCCACCATCGCCGCCGCCGTCGACCCCGACACCAACAGCGCCTTCGATGCACTCACCCAGGCCGACAGCTGGCGACCCACACCCCTCGACGACCACGGCACCCCACCACCGTTCCCGCTGCACACCCTGCCCAACTGGGCCCAGGACCACGCCCAGCACGTCGCCGACCAGATCCAGGTCCCCGTCGACCTCACCGCCATGCTCATCATCGGCGCGCTCTCCGCTGCCTGCACCGGGCGGGCCAAGGTCAAGGTGTCGCCGAACTGGTCCGAGCCCGTGAACCTGTACCTGGTCACGGCGATGGACTCAGGGGCCGGCAAGAGCGCCGCCGAGAAGCTCACCTGCCAGTGGCTGCGCGACTGGCAGCAGGCCCGCATGGACGCGGTCATGGACGACTACAAGTTCGCCACCCGACTGCACCAGATCGCCAAGAAGCGCGTCGACAGCGTCAGCAACGGCGTCGAGAAGGGCTCGCAGACCAACGACGACCTCATCCACGCCCTACGTGAGCTCGACGAGGCCGCCATGAAGATCCCCGAGTTGCCCCGCATCCTCGCCGACGACGCCACCCCAGAGGCCGTGGCCACTCTGCTCGCCGCCCATGGCGAACGGCTCGCGATCATGTCGACCGAGGCCGACCTCTTCGACCTGGTGCTGCGCGGCAAGACCGGGGCACGGGTCAACTTCAACGTCTACCTGAAGGCGTGGTCCGGCGACTCGCTGATCCGCGACCGCAAGGGGGGATCCGACAGCGGGCCCGAGATGACCAGTCTGCGGCACCCGCTGATGACGGTCGCCTGCACCGTGCAGCCGTCCGTGCTCGCCCGGCTGCACAACGACGAGGAGATGTCGTCCCGAGGGTTCTCGGCGCGCTTCATGGCGTCGATGCCTGAGTCGCTGGTCGGCAAGAGATCGCAGGCCAAGAGGTTCACCGACGCCGCCATCCCGACCACCGACACCTACGACAAGACGGCCACGGCGCTCGCCGACCGGTGGGCCACATGGGAGCTCGCTGAGGTGCCCGTCGAGCACGGCGCAGCGATGCTCCTGCAGGCGTTCCTCGATGCCATGGAACCGCAGATCGGGCCAACGGGCCGCTACCACCACCTGTCCGAGTGGACATCGAAGCTGTACGGATCCATCGCCAGGTACGCCGGCCTGCTGCACCTCGCCGAAGGACGCTCACCCGCCACACCGATCGACGCGGACACGATGCGCCGAGCCCTCGACCTGGGCCGCTACTGGCTGGCGACCGCCGACCTCATCCTGTCGATGGGTGACCAGGTCCTCGAGCAGGCGCGGGCGATCAAGTCGTGGATCGACCGCAACGACGTGAGCACGTTCAAGATCCGCGACCTGCAGCGGCACGTGCAGCGGAAGTCGATCGGGCTCGACGTGGCTGTGGATTACGTGCCGGCGCTCGAGCACCTGATCCAGCTCGGGTGGGTGAAGCCGTCGGACCCGGACTGGGTCGAGAAGGTGGGGATGAAGAAGACCTCGGCGGGAGACTTCGCCGTGTGGTCGCCTCCACCACGCAGCGCGGCATATGTCGGGAATGTCGGGTGTCGGTCTATGGGAGAGCGCGATCTCCTCTCTCTCCCTACTGACACACCGACAGGGGGACCCGTTCCGACACCCGACATTCCCGACACACACGCGCACGGGGCCACAGACCCACCACCTGTGGATAACCCCACCACACGCCCACCCATCGACCTGTCCGAGTTCTGAGCCCAGGAGCACCACCATGAGCACCGACCCCCGCCACCGCCGACAGACCCAACAGCTGTCGCTCATCGCACTCCAGGCCGCTCGCCTGCCCACCCTGCTGCGCGAGGCCTACACCGCCATCGAGCTCACCCTGCCCGACGGCTACCCGACCGGCGGAGGCGAACCCGTCAGCGGCGGCGACATCGGCAACCCCACTCTCGGTGCCGTGCTCGAGCACGAACGGGTCCTCGAGTCCGTCGAGGACCACACCGCCGACGAAGCCCGACGCGTCGGCCTCGCCGCCGTCGACACGTCCCTCGCCGTCGCCGTCCAGGCGCTGACCGAGGTGCACACCGAGCTGTCGCAGATCACCGCCCGCCTCCACGCCGGCCACGCCACCCAGCGCACCAACATGGCCGACTGCGCCGCCTGCGAACGCACCGTCGCCAACACCTCGAACGACCGGCTCCGCTCCGGCTACTGCAACGCCTGCCGCATGGCTTGGATCCGCGCTGGCCGCCCCGACCGCGCCGCCTTCGAGCGCACGCGACGAGGGCTCGACACCGCGCCCGAGCCCGAGGTGCGCACGTCCGGCGTCGAGGTCGTCGACCTCACCCTCGACGGCCGGACCGTGCGCCTGCCCGCCGATCTCGCCGTCGAGTTCCACCAGCTCGAGCAGCCCACCTCGGCCGACATCGCGCGCCTCCACGCCGCCGCCATCGAACGGGCATCGTGAGATGTGCCCACCGAAAGCCTTGATGTGCCCACTCGGATCGTGGTATCCACGTATCCACCAGAGGTGGGCAGCGGTTGAGCACGGCTCCCGACGAGACCACCAACACGAGATGACCCCGGCGCAGCGCCAACTGCCCGGGGTCGTGGCCGTCACCCGTAGGAGGTGCCGACATGCCCCAGCGTAGAAGGCCTGTGCAGGCCGTGCGCGCTACCGCCAGCGACGAGAGCGTGATGGCGCGACTCGGTCGACGCGTGGTCGTCATGGGCGACTGCTGGGTCGTCAACGGCGAGCCCGACACCTACCACCAGATCAAGTCGGGTTGGGGTCAGATGCCCGCCCATCGCTTCGTCTACCAGGACGTGACCGGCGACGTGCTCGACCGGGACATGCACGTGCACCACACCTGTGAGGTCAAGGGCTGCATCCGGCCCGACCACCTCGAGGCCTTGAGTGCATCCGACCACATGCGCTACCACGCCGCCCAGACAAGTGCTAGGTCGGCCCGTTGCGCGGTGAGGTGACGTAGGCCGCGACCGCCATGCCGCCAGCTCCGAGCAGCACCACCAACCCGGCGGCACCAAGCGCCACCGCCGGCCATGTCGCAGGAGGCTCAGCTGAGCCCGACAGCATCCCCTCCGACACGCTCGTCATGAACGCGTTGGAGAACTCCGCTTGGTCAGCCTCCGACTGTTGCCAGCCGTGGTACCACCAGGCCCCACCCATCAGCACTAGGCCGACAATGGCCAACACGGCGGCAACACGAACAGCCCTCTCCCGATCCATGTCACCACGGTAGAACACATGACCAGCTCGAGCAGCTGGCGGCGCACACCGCTCCCGCCGAACTGGGCGACGCTCCGACGAGCCCGCTTCGAGCACGACCACTGGACCTGTGTCGACTGCGGCTGGCACGACCCGAACGGCGCAACACTCGAGTGTGACCACATCGGTGCCCCCGACGACCACCGGCTCGACCAGCTCCGAACCCGCTGCGGCCCCAAGGCACGCAACTGCCACGGCCGCAAGACCGCACGGGAAGCCGGCCGGAACAAGCCACGCCAGGCGCGATCGCCCGAGCCTCACCCCGGCCTCACCTGAACGGTGGGGGTCACCCTCCCCCCACCACACGGCTTTCGGC
>ERZ869929.380-NODE-380-length-28645-cov-6.676950_pt1 | contig 28645 bp, 35 predicted proteins | sample MGYA00579312_ERZ869929 | MGnify/ENA primary metagenome ERZ869929 (study PRJEB32216, sample SAMN09231818) | wastewater metagenome | place: USA: Maryland | collected 2016-08-09 | study: EMG produced TPA metagenomics assembly of the PRJNA472060 data set (Reclaimed... | reverse complement strand
GCAGAGCCGTGGCGAAAGGGCTTGAGTACAACCTAACTTTAGATTGGTTGTTACCGCGCCTAATGGGCGGACATTGCGAAGCCACTGGACTACCTTTTGATATGAGTGCTCCACAGAAAGGCTACACGGTAAACCCCTGGAGCCCGTCGTTGCACCGGGAGGACACAACCCGCGGGTATACACCAGACAATACTTTTTTAGTTTGTTCGGCGTTTAACCAAGCTCGGGGGCAGTGGCCAAAAGAAATATTTGATAAGTTGGTTATAAACTATATAGGAGAAGAAATTGGAGAAGATACTATATATTAAACTACACCCGTCGTGTGTGGCATACCTTGTTAAAGGCGATAATAAGCCAAGGGTTACCCCACCTACCATAGATGCTATAGCAACGCTTATAGAGGCTCTCAAGCCCACTACTGTGGTCTGTGAGAGACCGTTTCAAACACCATCTGCGTCTCCATCAATCTATTATAATTTTCAATTGTTTGGTGGGCTGAAGGCCCTCGCATTAGTACATAAAATACCTATGAAATCTTTACCGGCGTCGGACGCAAGAGAGTCAGTACACGGTGCTTCGCACCTGTCTAAAGAATACATATTAACATATGTTAATAATCTTTGGGGAACAGCCACTGACCCACAACTAAAGCCAGTACACGAATTAGCTATGTTTGATGTGTGGACGCTATCAAAGGCAACTTAATGAGAGATAAATACTTATTATTAGTAGCGTACCAAGGCGACCCAGAACTATGTTTCGCTAAAGACCCCTCTTTGTCTATAGATGAGTGGGAAGCTCTCGCACTTACAGAAGAGTATAAAGTTTTCCTTGATAACATTAATAAAAGGTTTGTTGCCCACCTTGACACCACCTTAATAGCACACCAAGCCAAAGCTTCAATGTTATTAGAAGATGTGTATAATGGAACACAAGATATAAAGTATCTCAAGGACATATCCAAGCATTTTACCGATTTGCTGAAATTAACAGAGCCAGTAGTAGCAAGATTAGGCTCACAAATACGACACGAAGAGGACTTATCATCTTTAAAAATTGTATTTGTGGATAAAGGGGGAGCAGTGTGCTAAAGTATCATTATGTTTATGAAATTGTTAACTCCAAAGAGAATAAATCTTACATAGGCAGTAGAACAACTAAAAAAGTTCCCGAATTAGACACACAATACTGGTCTTCTTCAGATCTTGTTAAAGCTCTTGTTAAAGAGCACCCGGAGGACTTCATAAAAATTATTTTATGTAAGTTCACAACCCGCAAACGTGCTGTTGCCTTTGAAATCTTCCTACATAACTATTTTGATGTAGCAAGAAATCCAGCGTATTACAATAAAGCAAAGCAAACATCTACAAAGTTTGATACCACTGGGCTACCGGGTTTAAGTGGCGAGGCTAATGGAATGTTTGGAAGAAGGCACCGTCCGGAAACAATAGAAAAAATGATGGGCCGTCCAGGAAGAAAAGGCCAACACTGGTCTGAAGAGGAGCGTATTAATCAAATAAACGCCAGATTAGGCAAAAAGCATACCGAAGAACACAACCTAAAAATTGCTTTAGCTGGAATAGGGCGCACCCACAGCGAAGAGACAAAAAAGAAAATGAGCGAGAGCCAGCTTGGAGAATTGAATCATAGATACGGTAAGCACGATTCCTTTGATATAAAGATTAAGCTTTCTGATATTTTAGATTTACATAACAATGGCTATAATCACACCCAAATAGCAAATATTTTAGGTTGTGACAGATCGAATGTAAGCCAAAGACTAAAACATTATAGGATTTATGGCAAACAAGACATTTAAAGATTATACCCCGCACCATATGCAGGGACAGTTTCATAGATCACAAGCACAAGTAAGGATTGTGAAGGCACCAATTAGATCTGGAAAAACCATAGCTTTGGTGTACGAGGCTATAAGACTGGCTTGGAATATAACAGATCAGGAGAAGACATTACCAGATTTACCATCTATTTTATTAGTAGCTCCAACCTATAGCCAAGTTAAAAGTTTATTATTTGAGCCCGTGCGTAAAATTGTTCAAGAAGCAGGATTAATGGAATCTGCAAACTCCACGACGATGCAAATTGAATTAAGAAATAAAAGAATGATGTATTTTAGGTCTTTGGCAAATAATGCTCCAGAAACTATAAGAGGTTTAACCTGCGCTGCAGTTTTGGTGGACGAGGCCGCCTTATGCTCTGCAGAAGCTATTGATATTTTGCGTGGCCGACTTGCTACGACAGGAGGCCCATTAATATTAGCATCTACGCCTAAAGGTAAAAATAATTTTTTTTATAAAGATTACTTCTCGCCAGAGGCCTCTCTAAAAAATGTAGAAGTGTTCTCGTTCTCTATATATGACAACCCAGCAGTATCTTATGATTATATTGAGTCTCTGCAAGAGATATACTCCCCGGCCTTCTTTAAACAAGAAGTTTTAGGTGATTTTGTGTCCCTTGCAGAGAATCGTGTTTATTATGCCTTTGATGAGAACGTCAATGTAGGGACGGTAACTATGCCATTGCCCTACGAAAGAAATAAATATAGATGGTTTGTAGGCGTTGATTATAACGTAGGCAAGAATGCCACAATCTTTGGGTTTATGCGTGGAGGGGAAATTTATATTTATAAAGAGATATACGGCCTATTGTCTACGCAGGAGCTTATACCAGCCGTTAAAGCGACCTTGCCAGATGCTTCGTTGGTAAGAGTTTATGATGACTCTAATTCCGGGCACTCACGCAATCAGTTAACGGGCCAAACTAATAGGGATTTATGGCGTAAAGCCGGTATTTCTACGCACACTCGCACATCTAATCCGCCAGTTATGGAGCGTATAGACAGAGTAAACGCTCTACTATATAATAAAAAATTTATTATTGATAAGAGTTGCATAAACCTTATTAGAGAGTTGAATGATTTAGAATATAAAAAAGACACCTTGGTGCCGAATGACCAGGGTGGTAAAGCAGGACACATTACAGATGCATTAGGATATGCTTTATTCGAGTTGAATCCTGTTGCGCACGCTGCATCCAGACCAGTAATTTATAGTTAAAGGAGCCCTTATGGCCATTCCAAATTGGATTACATCAGCCCTCTCTTATGGTAAAGAGTCGTCAGACGACTTCCGTATCGAGGAGAGTTATAGGGGCTGGTTATTGTACCTAAACACCATCACCTCCGAAGTGTACAGGAAAGTGTTTTTTCCTTATTCACAGCACGGGGATCCCCTGGTAGCAGAACCTGTAACATCATCTATTGTTAATAGATTAGCTACGGCCTTCAGATCGTCTGCGTTTTATACGACTGCCGACCCAAAACTACAGCCATATCTCGATGAGGTATTGCTGGACCTTGATTGGAATCGCACCAGTACAAGTGTCGCAACAAAGATGTTAGCTACAGGTGGATTAGCGGCTTGGTTGGCCGTTGACGAAACTGGAAGAATTATACCCACATATATGCCAGCTTACTATGGAGGTAAATCATTCGATGATTTAGGGCGTGAAACTACCGGTTACTATCAGTTGTTTGAGGTAGATAATTCAACTACAATCAAACCAATTGATAAGTTGAACAAGAGCAGACAATCAAAACTTTTAATTTATGTGGATAATACAAACATTCGCAAGTGGGTGGACGGGCGCCTTATATATGATACAGAACATAACTTACCTTTTATTCCAGTAACGTGGTTTGACTCTGTTGATATGGATGAAAGCGAGCAGTATGGTGTACCTTATAGCAACCGTTTCCTAAATCCACTTATACATTTAAATTCCCTGCTTACGCAGAAGCAAAAAGCTATTTTGTTTTTGCAGAATGTATGGGTTGCAAAGTCTGTTACCGCTCCACTTCCTGAAGAAGAGCAAATTCAGTTGGTTCCTAATCAAATTAACTTTTTACCAGAGAATGGATCACTGGAGCAAGTAATTAGGAATTTAAATCTGTCAGAAGAGTCAACCCAAATAGATTACCTAAAACAAGTTATTTATAAAGCTGCGCAAGTACCGCAGGACGATGACCTGTCTGCAAAGGGTAAAATTGAGAGTGGTGTGGCCCTGCGTATTCTATACTCCCAATTAGCTGAAATTACATCTCGTATTGATAGCGAATTTAAAGTATATGAGGGCGACCTACTTTCAAAGGCAGTATATATGAAGATGGCTGCAAGAGGGCAAACCCCTTCGTTACCAACAATAAATATTATTACAAGAAATGAAGCTATACCAGAGGATGAGGATCGAGAGCTGGCACGTGACTTACAGCTACTACAGGCCGGTATTTTGACAGTTGATCAACTGAAGCTGAAGTATAATGCTGAAGACGGCCAAGAGTTTGGGGCGGAAGATGGCATTTCATCCTAAAAAGTTTGAGCAAGCTGTAGCTTCCCAAATAAATAAAAAGTTGAGAGTGGCCGAGAAGGAAGTATTGCAATATCTAAAAGAGTATTTTATAAAGAGGCTGCAAGAGCAACCAGGCTTCCCAAAGAAAAAACACCCCGAACGTTCTGGATCACCACTCTTTCTGGTTGATACTGGCGAGAGCACTCGCTTAACCATAAAAGGTAAGATTTTGTCGGCTCGCAGACCAGAGGTGCTGAATTACCCTGGCCCTAAAAAGGGATTGCCTATTTGGTGGAAGTTACCGGACGATTTAGAGCAAACTTTAAATGAAATTATAATGAGGAACCTAAAGAAATGAATACATTTATAACAGCCTCGGAAGCCCACAACTATTTTAGTGAGTATAATGATTATGATGCTACTACTGCAGCGCAGGCACTCCGGGATTCGTTTGGGCTTGTGTGCGCCTATTTAGCACCAGAAATCCGAGTACCATTAACATCTATTTGGGATGGTGATAGTTGGGAAGTACCTTCTGTATTAAAGATTTGCCAGTCGCAGTTTCTTGCATACCTTTTGCAGTCTCAAAACGTAGGGTACCGCGAAGACCTTGCCGCTCTATATGCGCAAACTGTAGAGATTTTAAAAGGGGTAACTGCGGGAGAACTAAACATTGACCTAATGACTTCTGCAGGTGGTGTAGGATGGACAGTGTTAGAACAGGTGTCTGCGTCGGGTATCCTGTTTATTAACCAACCAGGTATATATGCGGCAACGTATCCCACAACCATAAAAATACAAATTGATAGTACGGCTTCAGGCACATACCCATCCTCAACAACTTATAAATATGGTTACCCGCAACAAACGGATGCTTGGACAGACGAAGGCGTGACTTGTACACACGCCCCATCATACACATATGTAGGTAGTGAGGGTTTAGCCGTAGCGTTCGGTGGAAAATTCAATCCAGGTGACTACTGGGTGATTACAGGCAATCCCACCAACTTGGTCGAGCAACCCCAGAAACTAAACACATTGGTGCAGAGAAGGATTTACTTATGAGTAGCACTGTAAAGAACGAGCTGGTTATTTTAATAAGCGGAGTAGTTGGAATACCAGCGCGAGAGTATTATAGTGATATAGAGGCTATAGATGCTCTTGGGCGCGTACCGTTTACCGACTATTTTATAGGAGTTGGCGATGAGGAAGTAGAGTTCCCAATATCACGCCCTCGCGGATATTACATTAAAAAATCAACTATTAATTTATTAATGTTTTGTAAGGCGAATGTGCACGATCAGCTACAACTAAATTTAAATAGTTTGTATGACACCATCTACGAAGCGAAGGCAAATGGCCAATGGGCTGCAATGCCATATCTGCTACAAGCAAGAGTGCTTACCGCTGATCCTGAAGAGCAGATAAACGAAAAGGTGTTTATGACAAAAATACCTGTAGAAATAAGTGAATTAATTGAAACTACCTCTTGACTTTAACAGAAAAATTTATTAATATATAACATATGCAAAGGTGCATAAATTAAAAAAGGAATATACAATGGAGCAGATGAACTTGGAACAGCTTTTTAAAAACTTCGGCGTTAAGGTAGAAATAAAAATGGATATGCCCGAGGAAGAAAAGCAGGAAATTTTAAAAGATATTGTTGTGACGAACATAACAGAAGAAGAAAATAATAAATAAGGATACACAATGGACGACCTAACGATGGGCAGCAACCCAGTAAATAATGCGAATGGTCCACAAAGTGGTGCCGAGACACCTCCGGTTAATGCGGGTGGAGAGAAAGTGTTTACGCAAAGTGAATTGAATGAGATTATCAAACAGCGGTTGTCAAAATACGGAGACTATGATGAACTTCGTAATTATAAACAGCAAGCTGAAGAAGCACGCCTAACTGAAGTTGAGCGTTTGACAAAGAAAGTTGATGAGTACAAACCATTTAAAGAAGTGGCCACTCGCCAGCAAGCTATTTTAGATGAGATGCTTCAACAAGAGTTAGAGACCGTGCCTGAAGAGTATTTAGGACTTATTCCGGAGAACTTTGATACTCTATCTAAACTCTCTTACATAAGAAAAAACAAGGGTGTGTTTACAAAGTCAAATACACCACCACCTAATATTCCAGTTGAACCAAGTCGGACACCGACTAAACCTGGTTTATACGGTGGTAAATACGAATCACTTGTAGATTTCCAAGCAAAAGACCCTGCAGGATATAAGCAGTGGCGGAAGTCTCAAGGCCTATAAACAAACTAAAAAATTTTAAGGATTTAAATTATGGCAACTACAACCGTAGCGTCAATGGCTGGTATTCTTGATGTGGTATCCGCCGAGGCGATGCACGCTTTCCAGACTGGAAGCGTTTGTTTTGGTGCTGTCTGGTCACAGGCAACAGCCCCTGGTACAATTACTGTACGTTTCCCGACCCTTGCAGGAACTGCTCGTAAGGCTTGGGTAGCGGCTCACACAGAAGGTGGAACGATTACTGGCTATCAAAGCCCAATTGGTGCAACTGATGCAACTCTGGCAGAGTATGTGCAGTACAGCCCAACTTCTCTATTAACATTGGCTGCAAATCCTGGAGCCGCCGCAAAGATCGGTGGCCTGTTAGGACAGCAAGTGGCAAACACCGTGGATCACAATATTGCTTATTTGATCTCTGGTTGCTCAACAAACACCATCACCTCAACTGATGGTACGGCTCTGTCTGATCTGTGGGCAGCAGTTGGCAAGATCCAGGACAACGGCTATATGGGCCAACTGAGTGCTATTCTACATCCAAATCAATACTATGGCCCGAGCGGTCTGGCGGCAAACCTGCTGGGCACTGCCACTCCACAAACGACTGCTGTGCAGGATCAGCTGATGAGAGCTGGCTGGGTAAACCGTATTGGTCCTGTGGATATCTTTGTAAGTAACCAGGTGCAAGCCTTTGGTAGCTATTACAGAGGTGCGATCCTGGCTAAAGAAGCCATTGGTCTGGCGTATGCCGATCCGCTGATTCAGGTGCGCGGTGGTTTCGAGCCATCTATTCACGCTGAAGGCTTCTCTGCTGCTTCTTACCACAAAGCTGTCCTGATCGACGAGTTGGGAGTTTCACAAATTGTTAGTTAGTAAAGTTCATTATACATACCTTATAACAGACTCACTGACAAATCGTATGTATATTGGTGTTAGATCATTCTCCGTGGAGACCCCTGTAAGGACGACTCTTACAGGGGTTCCTCCCGCTCTGAAGAGTTTAATATTGCTTTAACGGAACGTCCTAACGACTTTACTAAACACATTATGACAACCCACCCTACTCGAAAAGAGGCTGTCGATATGGAAATCTACTTACACGATTTATTTGATGTTGGTAGAAATCCAATGTTCTATAACAAAGCAAAACAAACCACTACAGGTTTTGATCGAACTGGGACCTTGCCTTGGAACACTGGTAAAGAACATCCAGACGAGACCAAGCACAAAATAGCTGAAAAGGCAAAGTTGCGCATTGGTGAAAAGAACCCATTTTATGGTAGGGTACATTCCAAAAACTCTGCTGAAAAAATTAGTTTAGCGAAGCGTGGACCAGACAAGCCCTTTTTAGACACAGAATTAATTTATAAGATGTGGGAAGAACGCGGTGGTAAACACGGAGTATTGTCAGAACTTGGCAGAATTTTTCAGTGTAGACATAGCGTTATATCAAACCACATCAAAAAATTTAACCGGCTAAATAAAGGAAAATAAAATATGCCAAATAGTGCAAGATTAGTTGGTGGTGACTATACGTATCTGCAGGCAAGAGAGGCTACGTTTGGTACTCCTATTACAGCGAGTGGAACGCAGATTCCTACTGAAGAGATGACAATTGACCACCAACTTAAAGCTCACCAAATAAACAGAGCGACTGGTCTTCGCGGAGCCATCGTAGATGATATGTGGGTGGATACCGTTGGAAGCACCCCTACAGCACAGGCAAAGTATGTGTTGTCTCGTGGGATGATGCCATTGCTACCCGCTACTCTTCAGCGTACACCAGATTGGGCTGCAGTAGCGAACGTGATGACCTACTCAACTTCGCTTTATAGTGGATTGCCGAACTTTGCCAGCAATGAGGGGTATTTTTATACTCTGATGGCAAACTGCCCACAAGCCTCGATGGATGAGCGTATTGTGTCCGCAATCTCTAATTCATTTACTATTTCGATTAGCCCCGACGACAACGAGGGTGCTTTAACTGTCACGCAAGACTTTATTGGTCAAAGCTCTGCAACGAGTCTTTCCTTAACACCATCTACAATTACTGTACCAACTATGAGCCAAATTTATAGTTGGAGTGATATTCAGTCCGTCGCCTTTGGTGCCGTAGATTTAACTCAAGAGTTCTTGAGTGCTGAAATCACCGTAAGCAACAATGCAATGGCTATTCCCACGGCTCCTGCCAAAGACTATGCCCTTGTAAGATGGGAAGTTACTGGATCAATGGTGTTGATGGGCGATACCACTGACGTTCGTGGAATCCTGTCGGCTATGTTCGATCAGGCTCCTGGAACTGCATCAAATTTAGTTATTAAATTTGGTACAACTGGCGCAAGCCCGAGTGGATCTGATGACCTAATCATCACTGTTTATGCCCAGATGACCGGTTACAGCTGGGATCGTAGTGAGAATGAGAAGGTAACCGTAAACTTTACTGGTGCCTTCAGCGCTACGGGAACAAGCGTGCCTTTCTCGATAAGTTATTTCGTAGCTTAAAATTTGGGGAGGATTACCTCCCCTCCAAGGACATTATGTTTGAAGTTTACCTAACAACAAATAACATAAATAAGAAAATATATATCGGCCAGCATAGGCTAAATGCTCGTGGCCGTAGTAAATATTTGGGCTCGGGTAAAACATTTCTAAAAGCTTTAAAAAAGTATGGTAGTGAAAACTTTGATAAAGTAACATTATGTAGATGTGCCACCCAAGAAGAAGTTGATTTTTACGAGAAGTTCTTCATAAAAATGTTCAACGCCCGTAATAAAAATATTGGCTATAATATAGCTGAAGGTGGCGAAGTTCATCCTGCGGCGGGCTACTGGCGTGGTAAAAAAAGGAGCCCAGACGTCGTTGAGAAGCTAAACGCAGGCAAAATAGCTAAATATGGTAATAGCAGTCCTGCTAAAGGCTCAAGAAGATCTCCTGAACAAAGGCAAAGACAAAGTCAACGGCAATTAGGAAAAAAATGTGGCCCATATATCCAGGTGGATCTTGTGCAGTTAAAAGAGCTGCGATTAGCTGGAGAGACACATAAGAAGATTGCTGAAAAACTTGGCATATCTATTCGGACGGTCAGAGACCGATTAAACAAAACTTTTTAAAAAATGGAGTTAAAAATGGCTATTATCAGTAGAGAACTTGGTATTAAATCTGTATATTTGAAGAGTGATCCTGCAACCACCGATGAAGATAAGACTTGGTTCAGTGTCAAGATTCTTTCAGCAAAAGAAGCTGCGGAGATGCAAGATACGATTGCAAAACAAGCGAGTGGTTCTTTGGTGTATACTTGCGTAGAGCGTGCGCTTGTTGGCTGGAAAAACTTCCAAGACGCAACTGGTGCTCAAATTGCGTTTGATAAAAAAAACCAAAAAAACAATTTGGATCTTTTAAATTTAGGTGTGATGGCCGAACTGGCGGAGGAAATTCTGCGACTATCATTCCCTGATACAGAAGGCGAACTGGAAAAAAACTAAAGTTACTCTGCACTTGGGCCTTTAATGGTGCAGAGTTAAAACCTAACCTGGAGTATCCTTGTGAGGTTAACAACTTATCAAAACAAAAAAAGATTGTTAACAACGTCCAGGAACATTTGGCCCACGCTTTGGCTGCTTCGAAGGGTTCAGATTATGCCAAGGTGCGAATGTCGGGAGTCCCAATTCAGAACATTATCACTGAAGACTCCAGGATACTACACTCAATCTACATCGATGCTAAACGTTGGGGAATTTCCTGGCTGTACCCTACTAACGGACACATACCAAGTTTAGTAAAATGGGGTCTGGACGTAATATCGTCAGAGTACGACAGGCTCGAAGCAGAAGAAATAAAATCATCAAGTAGTACTCCCCAAGAGGTGGGGCCAACCAAGACCGGAAAATCAAGGTAGGCCCACCTCTTTATTTTTAGGTTATATATGACAATCGACACATTAAACACACTTTTTAATCTTTATAAGATGCTCCTTGTGGAGGGGAAGATTGACTCCATAGATTTTGATTTATTGTCGGAGGCCCTACTGCAAACTGCGCAGTCTGAAACACTCCGTATAGAACTAACAAAAGAGGTTATGCAAGATGGCAATAACAGCTAATACCGAAACCGTAGAAGTCAAAGTAGAGCTAAAGTACGACAAGGCTTCAGGTGACAAGGCCGCCAAACAAGTAGCGGACTTTCAGCGCAAGCAGGAACAAAAGGACGCTGCGCATAAAAAGTCTTTAGAGCAGGCCGAGGAAAAGCATCAACAAAAGATGCGCCAGGCGCAAGAGATGGCCTTTAAAAAGGCTGAACTGCGTATTGCAACATCACAAAAAAAGATTGCTGATGGTACCAAGAGCTGGTCCCAGAGAATGACCGATGCTACAGAGCGTGTTAATACGTCTCTGAAAGCTATGGCTATAGCATTTGTCTCTACGCAATTAGTACAAGGAATTAAAAACCTTGCTACTCAAGCACTTACAATGGCGGCTGACCTCAAGGGTACAGCTGATATGATTGGCGTTACCACTGAGTTCTTGGCGAAGATGCAAGTTGCTCTGGACATTACAGGCACTGATCTGGGACGCTTTGCGAATTCAATGACAGTAGTGGCAGCCAAACTGGACGACGCACGCCAAGGGAGTGAGCAAGCACAGAAGGCCTTTGAACGTCTTGGAATCAACTGGCAAGACGCCTCTTTAGAAAATGTTGTTGAGCAATTACTGGAGGCAGCTAAAAATACAGCTAATCTTGGTGCTGTAACTAATGTGGTTGGTAATAAGATGGGCGCTGTTTATGCTGATCTTGGCCAAGAAATGGAACGTTCTAAAGCTACTATAGCTGATATGGCACCTGAAATAGCAAGAGCGGCGGAGCAGTCTGATGAATTTTTAAATAGGTGGAAGGCCCTCAAATCACAATTTAGTTTAAAGATTGCCGCTTCGCTTGCTCCCGGATTAAACCAAGCTATGCCTGCTATTACAGAGATGTTCAATAGTATGGCACGTAGCATAAGCCAGATTAACTTCAATGCTCTAATATCCACCATAGTAAAACTAACCAGTGTGTTAGGAAAGATGGGTAGCACATTCGCTGAAAATTCAGCTGGTTTTGCGTTACTTGGCACACCAGCTATTGGTGCGGCCGCTGGTGGCTTTGCCCTACGTTCGAATTATGTAAGGAAGCTCCCCAAAGTAACGGGTGGGCGAAGCGCCGCTGATCAAGTTATTGCCGCTCTAAAAAAAGTTGATATAAGCAAGATAGTGGCCTCAGCACAAAACGCTCGCGCTATCACTGCTACTACAACAGCTTTGACAAAATTTGTAGCGCTTATAGGTAAAGCTGCTTGGGTATTAACGGCCTTCTTGGCTCTGTGGGACTTTTCAAAAGCAAGAGCCGCTGGTCTGGGCTTTTTTGCTTCTGTGGGCTACGCTGTGACTCAATTTATAGAAAGTTTAACGTTTGGTTTAGTAAAATTTGATCATTTTAAAAAGAAAATCCGTGAGCTGGAAGAGGAAAAAGCGTCCATTAATAGTTTTGCTGATGCCGTTGAACGCTTTAAAGGTATTTTAGGTGACAAGGATATTCAGGACAAAGCTCAACCAAAGTTAAAAGAAGATTTAAAAGCTCTTGAACAAGAGGCGGAAGGACGTTTAAAGATCCTAAAAATTTATAAAGATCGTGCTGAGACACAAGGCGACAATATAAATAGGGATTTATTTGTACAAAGATTATCCGAGTATGAGGATCTTTTACTCAGAATCGAAAAGCATAAAGCTCTAATTCGTCCTGATGGCGGAGGCATTCCCAAAATAGTCACTCCTAAAGAGCTTACTGACTTAGAAAAATTTAGAGTTGAACAAGAAGCCAATAACAGAGCCCTCAAGGACTATTTAAAATTACTTGATACAGGTAAAATAACACTTAAGGAATTCTTGGCTCTTGCCCCAAATGCGGAAGACGTACTTGCCGTAAAAAATGTGTTTGGGTTGAGAGGGCCATCAGTCAGCGATAAGCCTACTGCCCCAAACCCCGATGCGTTCGCCACAAAGATGCGAGGTATTCTACAGACTACTGATCTTGGTACACAGGGTCAGAGTATTGGTTCAGTAGCAGCATCTTTAGCTGAAGAGTCGGCACGTGTAAAAGAGGTTACAGCAGCTCTATATGACTATGCTAAAGCTAATAAGCTTTCTGCGACAGAGACTCAAAAGTTGGCCTCGGCTTTGAGCGTGGATATTCCGCAGTCGATTTCGGGAGTGGAGATCGCTAGCCAAGCTCTATATAATGTTGGTAACGCTATGCAGTCTTTGATTCAGGTCCAACAGAACCTACGTGATAAGGATGCAGAGGAGCATCAACGCAAAATGGAACGTTTAAACGCCGAGTTGGATGCACTTCGCGAGCAGGGTTTTCAGTATACCGAGTTCTACAGAAATAAAGAAAAGTTGGCGAACCAGGAGAACAAAGAGCACGTCAAAACAATGACTCGTATGTTCAAGTTCCAGCGTGCGGTCAATACTATCACTGCCGTGATGGACTCTTACCTTGGTTTTAACTCTGTGATGAAGGACAGCACACTGCCTACATTGGCCCGGCTTGTTATCGCTCCAAGTGTTCTGGCTATGGGGTTAGCGAATGCGTATGCAATTGCATCCCAACCAACACCTAAATTTGCTACTGGTGGTCGTATTCAGGGCAATCCTTACCAAGATAATACAGCAGTATTGGCACAGGGAGGAGAGTACATTACTAACCAGCGTGCAACCCGCCGTAATCTTCGTACTCTTGAGTCGATAAATAATGGTGTAAATATGGATGGAGGAGCCGGTATCAGCGTTAACATTACTGGAAATGTGATCGGCTCACGCGAATTTGTACGCGATACTCTGGTTCCTGAAATTCGCAAGGCTCTTCGCGACGGCTATACAATAGCATAAGGTATAATATGTTAAATCTTTCTACAAACTTTACTAAACAAGGCCAATTGAACAATCCGACTAAAGCGGTTATTGTACAGCTATACTATAACAATAATACAGCTTTTATGGGATTTAGTACAAAATCTATGGTTGTGGATGGAGTCCAGTATCTTGGGCTCATAAGTAGTTTCTCTACGCCAAAAGTTTCGTGGCAATGGGCATCTAATAACTTGGTTACTACCACTACGCCAGCTGTGGAGCTTGGTAATTTTGAGAGCACCTTGGATGCATACTCACTTATAGATGAGTTTTATACGAAAAATGTATTAGGTTGTAAAGTCAAGGTGTACCTTGGATACCCTACCTTTACAACTGTATCAGACTTTTTACAAATTTATGATGGTAGCGTAGAAGACCTTGAATTTGCAGACAATCTAATTAAAATTGTTTTTAAACAAAATGACCTCTCAAATTCCGAGATTGCTGGCAGACGCTTGGACTTTTCGGTACCGACTATATCCGGTATGACCGAGGACGCCGATGGCCTACGAATCCCTATACCATTTGGCTATCAATGGAATGCACCAGCAGTATGTGTTGGGCCTGGTAAGTTCTGGTTCTACGAGACCAGTGGCTGGAATAGCACACCAGCTACTTGGCCTACAGCAACAAGTGGATACCAAGGTAATCTTGGTTTTAATGATAGAGTTCTTTATATTGAGGACAATGATTATTTAGTTCCAATTTACTCGGATGGCTGGGATGACGCGAACGTAGTAGCATATTCTGGCTACCAGGCTTTTGTAAACTCTGGTACCAGTATCTGCAGTGATTGGTCGGATGTAACAGCTATGATCCCAATGAAGATTAATCCAGCGTCAAAGACGGCTGGCTTCTCTTCAGTGGCCCCAACAGGTACATCTATATCTGTTTCTGGAACCATATGGGATGTTATGGATGGTGCATTTGCAACGTCGGCTCGTATTACAGTTACGAACACTGTAGCTCGTCCAAATAACTATATAAACCATCCTTATATTATTGCTTCACATAACGTAGTTCAGCCTGGTAAACCTATGGTTAATTTGTTGAGAGAGCATACAGGAGCTCTTGGCTACGTTGAAGAGCACCTTGAGCGTCCAATCCACGTTGGAGAGCGTAGCGAAATACTCGATACAAAAAACTTTTTATGGTTGAAGTGCATTTATCAGCAACTTGCGAATGATGTTATGTATGGCTCTCGCACACGCCGTAATTTAATTGGGACTGGTGGGGCCTACGCTGGACAATCCTCATCAACCTCTTATGGTGATATTTGGCATACATTTGCTTATGGCACAATCGCCTCTGGGCAACAAGAATACTGTTGGCCCAGAATGGCAGCGTCTGATAGCAACTGGGGTGGTAATCCTCTTACTCCGAATGGGGTAAATGTGTTTAATGGAAGTTGGCCATACTCTGGCACAGCTGGTGACTTATATGACGGCTGTATGTCTTCGCGTGAAGCTATAGAGAAGTATGCTTTAGAATTCTACATAAGATTTATGGCCTTTGGTGTCGGTACTGCTATATACGAATGGAAGCATTTCTGTATGTTACATACAGCATCTATTCCAATGCCTACTACTTATGCCTATTTAATGACTGATGGAATCGGCGGGTGGAAGAGACCAAACGAGTATATTAGTGGTATTTTAAACCGTGTTGAGACCACTCCCAGCATAGACGCTACATCTTATGCTGGCTTCAGTGCTATGTGGGATGACACTCGTGATTACAGCGGGTTCTGCCTTACTGATGATACGACATTTAGTGACTTTATTCGTGAGTATGTACGCGGGGAACTTTGGAGTTTTTATAAGGATGAGCTTGGTAAATATAGGTTTGTATTCTTTAAAGACACTTATAGCTCTTCCGATGTAGCTGGCACTTTAAAATATGATGATTGTATTAAATTTAGTATGTCGTTGTCCCCGCTGGACGCAGTAAAATACAAAATTAAATCATTAAAAACTGATAGAATTTATTTTAATAGAGGCTATGCAGTAGATGTGTCATATGACATAAATGACGGTGGATACAGTAAAACATACTACGGAACCGATTCGGATGACTTTGAATTAGAAGGTTTGGAGAAAAAATACACCAGCAATTCTGGCGGCATAATTGTTGAGTATGACTTTCAGCATTGGAGATGCTTGAGAGAATCAAAAGGAATTGTACCAGGTACGGATTCGTCTGTTTGGAAGAGTATAACCTCTCCATCGACTGGTATTTGGCCAGAGTGGTCGGCGACTACAACCTATAGGCCTTTGTCTTCGGAGGTTCAGTCCATTGCACGTAAATACCTAAACCAGTTTGGTAATAGGCATCGCCAGGTGATTTGTGTGTCGAAGAATTCCGACTGGTATAAGTATCAGTTGGGCGATGTGGTTGTTTTCTCTGGAGTACCAGACAAACTATTAGGGCAAGCTATTGGCGGATTTGGCGGAAGTACTGCTGAAACTATCGCACTGAATGGACAAACTATGTATAAGTATTTTATCATCACATCAATAAATAAAGGTTTGGATGAGGTAGAGATTGGCGCTACGCAACTATTTAATCTAAACACATTAACAGTTCGGAGCTTGTAATGGTTACAATTTACGCAAGTCCCTTATGGACCGACGCTACCGTGGAATCTTTGAGGTGGATAGATGCGTCGGAGGCTTCTTCGGCGCCAGCTATGCACGCTATATCTTCTGATCGCGACTCAACAACTATAGCGTCTGGTATCGTTGAAGCAACTACCCAGTTTGAGATGAGAAATTTTGCAGGGGTTGCATCGGATGCTTTATTTTTACGTTGGGGAGAGCAGGCTTCGCCAACTACATATCCGACTGGGTTAAAAATCTATACTCGCATAAGTGACGTTGGGGGCTCGGATGCGGAGGTAACTTATACAGCTGTTTATAGTACGGATTATGCGTATTTAGTAAACAGTGGTGTTCGTAGTTCTTACTATGCTGATGCAGGATCCGCGCTTGTAACTTTCGATACAACCCCAAGTGTGCACGATGTATTTTATATGGAATTTATTGGCAGTGGCATATTTTATTTAAATAGCTTCTTTCCGCTTCGAGCGTTACCATTACTTGGGCCGGTGTATGCTTCCCAGCAAGACCTATTCAATACTACGGCTACATATGACCGAACTTTGTCCGGGAAGCTAAAAACTTCCGCCAAGGGGTTGACTATTAAATCAAAATTTACTATAGTATATGAGATGGTAGATCGTGATGAGCTTGATTCTCTAATCGACCTTTACCAAGACACCAGAGGTGGTATGTTCCCGTTTGGGCTACTGTTTCATAATAAACCTTATATGGTAAGATTTGAGTCTCCCTTGTCGTACACTGAAGAAGAGGCTGGACTATTTAATGTATCCTTGGACTTGGAGGAAATATAAATGAGAAGAGCCTGGATTCTGAAGCCGGTACCGAGGGAGTATTTTATTGATACCAGCCCATTAGCTATTCCGTCTGCAAATACAGCTGAAGAAGGTCGTAAGGCTTTCGATTTAGATAATACTACATATTGTACCTCAAGTGGTGTTACCTCTTCATTCGGAATACAAGCCCGTTGGTCTCGTAGTAAGGTACAAGGAATTTTTTTAGAGCCAGCGAACTGGGATACCTCCGACTTGAGGGCCGTGCATTACCAATATGGTACAAGCGGTCACTACTCTGATATGATATTTGATGAGTTAATTCCTAGTGATCCAACGTGTGTTTATTTGTATGATGGAGACGCTGGTATTTATTTTGAAGCCGATGATTGCTATGCATTAGCAAGGTTTAATGTGGATCTCATCAATATGAACTATCAACAAATTAGCATTTATTCGCCAGGCCCTACAGCTGATTTTGTAACGCCGGGGGTTTGGATTGGAGAGGTTATTGAATTTGATCCTATGTATAATTTAGGCTGGTCTGAAACTTGCGAAAGAGTAGGTTATGTGGGAACCACATCGGTAACCGGTGTCGATCTGGATCGTGTGAGCCGTGCTTCTGACATAGTCTTTAAAAAGACTTGGAGTTTTTCTTTTGAGTGGATCACTGGAACAGAGCGGGATAACTTACTTCGCGCATACTCAATTGATCCAGTAAAGTTTATGCAGCTGGATGAGTTTGATGTTTTTACACATTATACCGTCGTATTTGCTTCTCCGCCTAAAGTGCAGGAAGTAGAAAACGACTACTACACAATAACATTTAGTTTAAAGGAAGTTTAAATGGGAAAGTACAAAATAAGTGATGCAGTGCGCCGAGGGGCGCTCGCGAAGTTTTCGCAAAACACTGCGTCTCTACTTGAGTCTTATTTTGGTCCAGAACTACCGGATTGTGAACCGCAGACAGGTCAATGTATTGATTTTAATGGCGTTGATCAGTATGCCACACTGTCACTTACGGATACACCAACAAGGTTCAATGGAGCAAAATACTTAACATTTGGTGGTTTGTTCTACCATAGAGGAGCAGGTGTTGTCCAACGTATTATTACACATAGCACTGGTTTCCCGATGTATTTGGATATTAGGTCGAACGACAAAATGACATTAGTGGCGACCACTCGTTTTAATGATGGGGCTACTACGCAGACCGCGTCTATGGACTTGAATGGTACGACATTGACACGGAATACCTGGAATGACTTACGAATCGTTATTGATTGTATTAACAGAACAGTAACTGCTTTTGTAAATGGCACGCAAGCTGATCAAACTTGGCCATCAGCTTGGGGTACTGCCTACAAAGATCACGTCATTCATTGTCCAACTAACTCTCCACCAAGATTTGGATCATCCACCTCTTCAATTTATTGGTATAACGGCTTTATGTCTATGGTATATATGACTCCAGAAGCCCTTGACGCTTCAGCCCACGGAGCTGTAGTATTTAGAGGCCAGAAGAGATTACCGAATTCACTCGGGTGGGTTATGCCATTAAATGAAAGCAATCCTTCATTGGTTAGTACAAATCGTTGGAGATTATGGGATGGTACTGGAACCATTCAGGGTGACCTATATAATACAAGTTCCACTGGTACATCTTTTATTAATGGTCGATTTGCAAGAAGAGGAGTTGCTCAACCAAATCGTATGGGAATAGCTACTGTATTTGGATATCCCGAGCAATGGGGCAACGTAGTATTACCAACACCTACTATTGGTGCTGGCGACTTTAGTTTCCAGTTTTGGGCTAAATTACCTTCTACAGCAACAAATAGTGTTAATTATATTTTGAGCGCATATGGCAATAACGGTGATTATATGATTGCATATACAGTAAGATCGGCGCAGACATTTCGACTAAACTTTAGTTTAGGTGGAGTAAGCGCGACTCGTATAGTCAGTGGATTTACATTAGATACTTGGCATCACATTGCAGTTACTGTAGATCGAGATGGAAATATGGTTATATATTTAGATGGTGTAGCATCTGATACAGTAGCTGTCTCCACAGCAAACTTTGGTTTGTTAACACAAGCTTGGTATCTTGGAACACCTCCTACTCAAGTTAACCAAACAAATGGTGTGTTAATAACAGGTTATGCTATTACTCCGGGTACTTCTTGGCGCGCAGACCAGATTAGCCCAATTCTAAATCTAATGAAAAGGAACTAAATAATGTATATTTCTTCAATGTTCGTTGTGTTGGTAAGTGGTGTAAAAGATGCTGATTTGGGTACACTTACTGGCTATGCCGGGTACAGCGGAATTACGTGTGCTGACTGGGCTTTAGAACCTCGCTCATCTATAGACGGATCTTTATTTGCTATTGGTGTAGATATCCCTATTGGCCAATTAAAAGAATTACCCTCTTCCCAAGATGTTGAGGGTGTCTACTCTTATACTGAAATGCAGGCGCTTCTATTGACCAGTGGTTGGGTAACTCCGGAGGAGTAATGGTATATAACTATAGGTGTAATTGTCCGTCTTGTGGACAACAGGGAGAACTGGTGTATAAAATGGGGGAAGCACCAGCTCGTGTAGAGTGCCCGCGTTGTAAACAAATAACATATGTTAGGGTATTTTCTCCGACGATGTCGGTATGGAAAACTACGAGGGGTGTATGAGCAGATCAACCGGAACTTGGGCGGCGCTTCAACGTGTTGAGGCGCTTGGCAGGCACGCAGGGGATACTCTTGGAGCTGGTTTTAATGGATTTGTCGATAGGAGCACGTCTACAATAACAGTCAAGAAGGCCACTCGCGAAGTTGAGTTGGCAGGTTCTTGGGTAGCTTATTCAGACGGCGCTCGTTGGGAAGGCATCCTGTCTACCTGTATGCTTGAAGATACCGAAGGCCTACATTATATATTTTTAAATGGTATAGGTAGATTAGAGTCGTCAACCACTTGGTCTGATGAGTATATTACCCGATACGCATTGGTGTGCATTATTTACTGGGACGCTGATAACGATGAGGCTATATTCATTGGCGATGAGCGACACGGGTGTGTAATGGACAGTTCCACCCACTTATATCTACATAACTATTTAGGTGCGCAGTATAAAAGCGGTTTAGGGTTAGTTGATTTTAGGGTGGACGATACTGGGTCGGATGATACTCACGCACAGTTTGGTGCAGAGGCAGGCTATATAGCTGATGAAGACATAACACACTCAATTAGTGCGTTTGGTGCACCCGCCAATTTACCAATATATTATATTAGTGGTGCCTCTGCTTATTGGAGGAAGGATGAGGCCGGAGACTTTGTATGTAAAAGCTACCCTGGGGGTAGACTCGCGTATAACTTTTTAGATGGTGGGATTTGGAAGCAGGCTGAAATATCTAATAACCAATTCGTGCTTGCTCACATATTTGCAACTAATGCCATTACAGAGCCACTTATTGTAATCCAGGGTCAGGCCGATTATACTACCATAACGGAGGCCCGCGAGGGAGCTACAACCGAAATTAATAGTTTAGTTCTGGGCGGACTACCAACACCAGAATTTACTCCAATTGGTACGGTTATTTTTCAAACAAGTAATAGCTATGCAAACACTCCAAAGGCTCGTATTAGGAGTACTGACCTTGGTGACAACTATGTAGATTTTAGAGAGTATAAAGGCGAATTAACCGCTGGCGGTGGAGGAGGAGTCACAGACCACGGAGCATTAACTGGCCTTGCGGACGATGACCATACTCAATATTCTTTGGTGTCTGGTGCGAGAGGCTTTACAGGTACAGTGTCTGGTATCGCTCCCACACAACTTGCGCATCTTGCAACTAAGGGTTATGTAGATGGTTACGCTGTCCCGGTCGGAGGTTATGATGCCGGTAAGGCATTCTATTATAATGCTTTTGGAGATCTTGGCACAGTAGGAGGTAGTGTTAGTATAAGTTGGACAGGTGATGGTCCGAATCTACTTTTAACGCTAAATGCAACATCAACCATAACATTTAGTGATGATCCGCCATCTGCTGGTTGCAAAGTTATGCTGATTATCAGTCCAGGCGGTTATTCAATAACTTCTTGGCCAGCAAGCGTGAAATGGCCAGATGGTGCAATTCCAAAGCAAAGCACTAATACTGATGTCGCAACTTTTATTTATGACGGTTCCAAATATCTTGGTACTTATGTAGGAAACTTTTATTAATGGCTGATTATACATTTACTTATAGTGGTCATAGATATGTAGATTATACCACTGGAACTGACAGTACAACTGGAACAAATGGGCAGAAAATGTCTACGCCTTGGAAGACATTGAACTATGCTTTGACCAATGCCCCAGCAAGTGCGGCTATTTGGGTTCGCAGAGGTACATCTGAAGCTGTAGGCGCCACTATTAACCAGAGTGCCCCAGTCTCCCAAATAAGCAAGCCCAGAGTCTTGAGTTCTTGGCCAAGACCTGTTTTAAGCGGGTATGTTACGGTAACAAGTGGTTTCCCTAACTTTGTAATAAGTGGTGGGGGTATGACAGAACTTGGTTACGTAGCACGCCCATTCACTGATAGTGCTGGTAATAGGTACATTGTTGGTAAGGTCTTGAATGCTAACAGTGGCATTATGGACCCAAGTTGGGCTATTGCTGGTGGCACCAACCTACCAATAACATTTACTGCTGATAGGATGTATGATGTAGCAAATGCACTGGTGTCGGGAAACGGTGCTGATCTAAAAAGCACCTGGGACTCCGACAACAAAAACATATATGCCTTAAGTTTCACTGGGGCCTATGAGTGGCTTTCGAACAACGTAATTTATTTTGATAGATACAATATAGCTGTTACCGGAACTGTTGGCGCAACATATATGGTAAGAGATAACAGTGGTAAAAAAAACATTTGGGGTGGATGCTATTTTAAAAACACATTAGACGACGCGTGGTTACATTACACTTATGCTCAAGTTACACATTATTATGATTGTATCTTTGAAGGCATAAATAGTTTAGATAATGATCAATACGCCATTTATGCTGAAGGTAGTATTATTGCAAAAAATTGTGTTATAGTTAGTGTTGGCAACCGCGCAATCTATGGCAACGCTTGTGGCTTGGTTTACCTTGAAAACATAAAAGCACCTTTGGATGGTTATTATGCACAATACGGTGTTGATTTAACAACAAGTCCGACCGCGTACGATGCCCCACACATTATCAATAACTGTGTATTTAGTGGTGCTGTAAACCCAGATTACCGTTTTACAGCAGCATCTACTGATGTGCTACAAGTTCGCAACCATAGGCGGGTACCCGGTGATCATAGAATGTGGATCAATGGGTTGGGGGAAGTTAGGAAGTCAACCACTTATACTGTCCCCGGCACGGATTTCAGCTTACGCTGTGATTGGTTAAACGGCGAGAGCAACTGGGGATTTCGCGCAAGAGAGGGACAGGGTTCTCACGATCTACGCGGTAGAGCTATCCTTACTCAAAAGCTGTCACTGCCAGGCAGTTCTGGGGAGTTGTATGATTTAGGATTTAACTACTTTAATATGAATAGCAGTGGTCTTACTTCCAATGATGTCTATGTAGAGGTAGAAAGGTCTTCCGCGTCGGATATATTTGACTATGGTGTAGGTGGAAGTATTTATAAAAGCGCTACAAATAGCTTTACTTATAGCGGGTGGACAGAGGTTTTAGCTACCGATGTCCCCGGCGGTAATCTTACACTTCGGGCATATTTTGCAGGTCCAAATATTGATAAAACAAAATATATGTATATTAGCCCTTATCCAATAGTGAGGAGGTCATAAGTGTGGAATGGTTGTGATTATATAGCACCGACAACGTCGGAAGTGTGGTACATTACAAAATATTTATGGAATGGTTGCAGTGCATTAGTATGGACTAAAATAGGAAGGTTACCAATATGGATGTAGAAGAGATCGTACAAAGATTGGCACAGTTGGATGTTGATGGTTGGATTTTGCGCTTTACAGCGGATGGTTTGGAAGAGCAATCAATAATGCTAGAAAATATACTAAAATCACTTATAAAATCAGCTAAAAATTTGGAGGTGAGTAATGGTTAAAAAGACAGAAATTGATGGAAAAGTATGGTTTGCCGTTGAAAGATTCAAAATAGTTTTGGCTACAATATTATTACTGGGTAGCTTATTTGCTGGTGCTGGTTCGTACTTTGTAAACAAATATAGGTTGGACCAAGCAGAAAATGCCATTGCATTTATAAGTGAAGACTATGTAAGCAGGGAAATCTTGCAATTACGAATGGATAAATTGGAGACAAAACTCGACGGCATAACTGATTTAATAACGGTCTATGTAAAGGAGCAACAAAGGGATCACGAAAAAAATTAAAAAAAATTTGATGATTTTTGCGAAGTGGTTGATGTATATAGATATTGGATTTGAAAATAATTTCAAAAAAATTTGCTTTTTATCTTTTTTATGATTATAATTATAGTAGATTAGTTGAAACAAAGGAGTTATATTATGAAGAACGTATTTAAGGATCGAGGCGACGGGACAACAGAGATGAGCGGATTTGCAAGTGACCCGAATGTAGTAATATTAATCGATACAGAGGATGTAGCACGTCTGGAAGACTTTGGCGCTACTTGGCAATACCACAAAGACCGTGGATATTGTTTGAGTACCAAGGGCGGTCGGACACTTATGCTACATTCTTTTATTATGGGCACTCCAAAAGGTAAGCATACAGACCATATTGGTGGAACTGGTACCGTACACGACAATCGCAAGAGTAACCTACGGATTGTTAGCGCCGCTCAAAACCAGTATAATAGATATGATAGAGCTACGGTCGTATTCGAGCAGAACAAGATGGGCTGGAGATTTAAATTAGCAGGGCGATACGGAAAAGGATACGCTACTGAAGCTGATGCACGTCGTGCATGCAATCAGGTAGGCAAAGCTCTTTATGGAGACTTGTGGGAAGATTATGAAGTAGAGCCTGGCGAGATTACTCGTTATGTGGTTCCGGCGAGTTACGGAATATTCTATTTGGCGAACCTCCCCAAACACCATAAAAACCCGTGGAGACTAACTCGCTACCAACGTGGGCAGAAGTGTATGGGACATTTTGCGACTCGCGAAGACGCCGAGAGAGCACGAGAAGAAATTATTTCTACGGGAAGTGCAAAAAAAGTGAAAAAAAATGGATTTTGCTATTGCTTCTATGGTTTGACTTTAATATAATTATAACAGATTGGAGGACAAAATGGAGTTATACACTGAAGACGACGTCCGGGTATTTATGATGCTGGTATTAGTGCAGGAAAGACTGCGTGTTTTAAAGGAGTCGGTTAACAGCTTGAGCAACAAATTTAAGGAGTTTGATGATGATATATTGGAAAAGAACGCTGGCAGAAGTTCAGATGAACCCTGTGCGGACCAAGCGCGTGCGTGTGCTTAATTTGAGAGGTAATGTCGTAGAGCTGGAGGCTCTACATAATGAGCTTGACGATACGTGGAAGACCGAAAGTGGACTATCGTTGGTGGAAGTTGGCGGAATACTAAAAATTAAAAAGGAGTTTTAAAATGGCTGGCAAAGTGACTGTGTGCTACACAGGTAATGAAGTTCCTGATGTGGTCAGAAAGTCTTTTGACTTTACTGAAGATATCGAGTTGAAGGAGTTGATTGAGCTTGCGTACAGTTATGGCGTGAAGTGCAGTGAAATAGAGCGGATCTTTGGTTATAAAGCTGGAGCTATTTCGTACGCTTGTGATTTGGGAAAAATAAACCTGGTATATTTATATCCAAGGAATAGAACAAAGGGCCTAAATTTGTTAAAAAATTGGAAAAAGAAATGTATCATTATACATATGTAATCATTGATAAAACACCTAAAGATTCTCATAGATACTATATTGGCTGCAGGTCTTGTAGGAGTCCTATAGAGGGTGATAAATATATGGGCTCTTGTAAGACTTTAAAGAAGATCTTAAAAGAACGGCCTGAAGACTTTAAGAAGGTGGTTTTAGCAACACATTATAATAGATATATGGCTATTTGGCACGAATGTATTTTACACGAAGCTTTTGATGTAGCGAGATCGCCACTTTTCTATAACCAGGCAAAGCAGACAAGCACTGGATTTGATTGTTCTGGAATAAAGTTTGATGAAAGGCGGCGCCAAAAAATAACCGGACCAGGTAATCCTAACTACGGTAAGAGGGCTTCTGAAGAACGAAGAAGACAAATGTCCATTGATCGAAAGGGAAAGCAGGTAGGCGAAAAGAATGGTATGTACGGGAAACATAGGTCTGACGCTACTAAAGAGAAGATTCGGAAGGCCCGCCTGGGAAAATACAGCGGAGAAAATAATCCTTTCTTTGGCAAACATCACACTGAAGAAACAAAACAAAAACTACGTAATCGTGTTGTACCAGAGGAAGCCCGTAAGAAGATGTCAAAAAAGGCAAAAGGGCGCCCTTCGCCTATGCGCGGTAAGTGTCATACAGAAGAAACAAAACAAAAACTACATCAAAGTCGTTTAGGAAGATATTGTGGTGACAAAAGTATAAGATATCTAAAAGATATATTAATAGAGGATATTCTTAAGTTAAAATCTTCAGGGAATACCATTAGTAAAATAGCGAGTATTCTGGGGTGTAGCAAAAGCACTATAAAACGACGTTTAGCTAAAAGAGTGGAGTAGTAAATGAGTAACAGTGGGAGCTTGATCTTCGAGGAACCCCAGGACGAACGGCGTCTTGGGTACCGGGTGTCAGATGGGCGCTCGGAGTTGAGCTGGTGGGAAAAATAAATAACATTTTTTTTATTTAAAAGGTTGACAATGATTTGGACATTTAGTATAATTGAAGAAAGAAAGGATTCATTATGAAATTTCGAAGATTGAACAAGCAGACAGCTGAAATGATTCAGCGAGTAGACCTGGATTTATTTAGACTTTTGTTTGAGCAAAAGTTTAGTAAACGCTTTATTTGCGTAACAGTTGGTATCAACTGGAAACAATTTATGATTATTAGGGAGCATTTAGGCCTAGAGAAGCGTGAGGGAGAAGTGTAATGGACGATAAGGTGTTAAATTTTATTAGGAGTTATAAATGAAGATTAGTAGAGGGGAGTATAGCATAAAAATACCATTTGAGTATAATATGGGGGTCGAGGAGGTCGCACGATACAAAAAATGGTTGATGAGCAGTGACTACGCCAATGATATGATGTTGATTGAAGTCGACTGGGACAAGAAAAGTTTAGACGACCTATTTAATGGTCCATATGTGTGCTGTGCTGCAGAATTGTCTGGGAAACGTCGTGTGAAGGATAATTTTGTAGCTATGCATAGTTTAATTGTGGATTTTGATAACAAAGAGGCTGGTGGTGGTTCCGCGACAGTTAAATCTATCATAAGTAAGCTTGGAAATCTTCGATACTACATTAATAACAGTGTTAGTAGTTCGTCGGTGCATCAAAAATTACATTTGGTTATACCGTGTAACCGAGGTGTTTTAAAGTCAGAATTGGACTCGGTGCGGACCTGGATAAGGATGACTTTCGCAGGACTTATTCCAGACGAAAGCGTTATTATCGAGGACTGCAAGGCCATTATACACGGTAGGGCCGATCTTGGATCTTGGATCGGTGGAGATGAAGACTTTGATGTAGATGTGGTTGTCCAAGAAATGCGATTGAAGGCCATCAAAGAAGTGGTTAATGAGGTTGAGGTAAATAAAGAAACGAAGAAGAAAAAAATTACTTTGGTTGCCCAAGATCTTTGTTTAGCCGATGATAGTATAGTAACGCTAGAAGAAGCCGTTGAACGCTTTAAAAAAACAAAAAAAGTTGTTAGAAGCTACTGTCCAGTGTGTGGTAAGAATGAGATGGGGACAAGAAATGGCAAGAATGATAATGCCTTTTTGGGTGTTACCAAGAGGGGCGTGCCATACGTGCATTGTTCCAGTGAAAACGAAACGTACTGGTTTAAACCAGAACACATATTTAAATTTCTTTTGGACCACTTTTACTTTAGGGGGACGCAACTCTATGAATTGATTATGGAAGATGGTATTTGGCAAGACTGCCCAAGAACCACTGATATGCTGCCTTTTGACAACGCTGGGCAAAGGGAACTTGCCCGCAGGTATATAGCTGAAAAACAGACTATTATTAATCTAAAAGAGTTTAGAAAAAGTAACCCTCTTGCCGTTGAAAGCTACTGCGAGTGGCACGGTAACTATAGAGATCTTATTGTGCCAGTGTGTGTAGATGATAGTGTGCAAGACAATGGTGCTGTTGAAGATTATTTAAAGATGTTATTCGGGCCAGACGTCGAATTTATTAGGGAGTACATAACCTGTCTTATGTACCATAATGGAAGTCCCAAACTTCCAGCAGTATTTCTACTAGGCTGGAGACGCACAGGAAAGACAAAATTTGGCCAAACTTTAGCACGACTTTTAGGCGAGCATTTAGCTACTTACTCTGATACTGTAGGTGGTAGGTTCAATGCTCAACTTGAGAAAAAGTTTCTGTTGATGAACGAAGCAAAGGAGGGTGATCGGGTTGACGCCAAGGATATTAGCAACCTACTAAAAAATATTACAGGAGACGAGATGCTTACTATTGAGAAAAAGGGCGTCGACAAAATAAATGTTATTAACAACTGTAATCTTATGTATACCACCAATAGACGTCGGGTACTCTATTTGCCAGAGGGTGATGTCATCAGGGATACTCGCATTAATCCATACTATATGCGTATGTTTGAACCATCCGATCAAATCAGCGGTAATGCCGACAGAATCGAGATAGCTCGTCGTGGTAGCGCCGCTTTAGCGCACTGGGTAAAAACCGTGGGGTGGACGCTGTGGAACGATAAGCTCCGTGATCAGTGTAAGGTGGGGTCTGGCTGGGACTACTGTATTGACACACCAATCAACGAAGCATTGTTGTTGCAAGAGGGTATGAGTGTTGGTAGTCGACAAAGGTATGCTATCGAATTTCTGCTACACCAAATAGAGTATGAGTCCATAAAGCTTGGTGTAGAGGCATATATGGACTTCGGAAAACGAGATCTACGGGAAAGAATTCGAGAATACCATCACATTAGCTCTTCAGAGGCCCTTGGAGCCATTAATTGGTTGCTAGAGCATCCAAACATTATAAAAACTGTTAAGCCTCGGGACACTGCAATTTGGAGGATTATGGTGGACGAGGTCATAAAATACGAATGACCGTTTAAAAGTACCGTCTAGAGAGACCGTCAAAAAACGACGGTCTCTTTTTTTATACCCCAAAAAAATAAATTTTAAAGGATTTTCCGGTTTTTGGGCAAAATAGGCCGTTTTTTCTAGACGGTCTGCCTATGCAAAATGACGGATTTTGGCCCTCAAATGACGGCCCACTGACGGTACTTTTAAAGCTTATCTTATTGATATACATATATTTATAATAATAAACCGTCTAATAATATGTAATAGAGCAATTTGTCCAACTGAAAAAAAAGGGGTGTAGTTTGCCTATTGGAGAAGTTGGTACCCCCAAACGACGGTACTTTTTGACGGGGTTTTTGACGGTATCAAAATAACATAGATTTTTTATTTTTGGGTGACCCTTGACTTTCTCCCAAAACTTTATTAATATATTGGTAAGGACTGGAGCA